>Ga0182030_10000629_pt1 | contig 67720 bp, 69 predicted proteins | sample 812S3MmetaG_FD_121299 | JGI IMG/M metagenome (GOLD analysis project Ga0182030, IMG submission 121299) | Permafrost microbial communities from Stordalen Mire, Sweden - 812S3M metaG (Illumina Assembly) | ecosystem: Environmental > Terrestrial > Soil > Wetlands > Permafrost | place: Sweden... | reverse complement strand
GCTCTATGTGGCGGGGATGTCGGTTTTTACGCTCGCCTCGCTCGGGGCGGGCTTTGCCGATTCGGGGACGCAGCTCATTATCTGGCGCGTCGTGCAGGGTGTTGGCGGCGCGCTGATCTTCGCCAATGCCGGTGCGCTGGTGACCGACGTCTTCCCGCGCGAACGCCTCGGCCTCGCGATGGGGACCAACGTAATGGTTGCTGCCGTCGGACTCGTGATCGGGCCCGTGCTCGGCGGCTGGCTGGTGACCTATGGCTGGGCGTGGATCTTCTGGTTCAACGTCCCCCTGGGGCTCATCGGGACGGTCTGGTCGTGGCTGATCCTCCATGAGACGGTCCGGCGCGACGTGCAGCAGCAACTTGACTGGGCGGGGAACCTGTTGATGCTCGTCGGCCTGACCGGGCTGGTCCTGGGTCTGTCGGATGCGGGTCTCGCCGGTTGGACGGCGCCCATGGTCACCATCGGCCTCACCCTGGGGATCATCTGCCTGCCGATTTTCGTCTGGGTGGAGTCCAAGGTGGCGGCCCCGATGCTCGACCTGTCGCTGTTTCGGATCCGGGTCTATTCCGCGGCGGCCGCCGCCGCGTTTTTGAATGGCCTGGCGCGGTTCGCGCTGATGTTCCTGTTCGTCTTTTACTTCCAGGGACCGCAGGGCAAGGATCCGATCACGGCCGGGCTGGAATTGGCGCCCCTGGCGATCGGGATGCTCGTGGCCTCGCCGCTCGCGGGGGCATGGTCCGACCGCCGAGGTTCGCGCTTGCCGGCCGTTCTCGGGATGTTGCTCACCGCGGTGGGGCTCGCGGGCATGACGACGCTGCAGGTTGACTCACCGTACTGGCAATCGGCTGTCTGGCTGGCGATCGCCGGAGTCGGGTCGGGGATCTTTAACTCGCCCAATACCAGCGCGATGATGGCGGCTGTGCCACCCTGGCGCCGCGGGATCGCCTCGGGTACACGCGTCATGCTCCAGAACACCGGAGCCGTGATCTCGATTGCCCTGATGCTCATGATCGTGACCGCGGTGGTGCCGACACTGCTGTTGTTCTCGATCTTCTCGGGGTTGACGTCGGGGTTGTCGGCGACGCGCCTTGCCCCGTTTATGAGCGGGATGCACTTGGCCTTATGGATTCTCTGCGGCTTCTCGATCCTCGGCGCCATCGTGTCGGCGATGCGCGGGAACGTCGTGGTCCCGACCGAACAGATCATCCCCGCCGAGACCGCCCCTCCGCAGCAGGCAGCAGACGCGGCGGTGCGGCCGGTCGCCTAGCCGCTCGGGACCGGGGAGCCGCGCAGGGGCACACACACGTCGGTCCGTTCGGGGATTCGGCGATCGCAGCCGGCGATGCCGATCTGAGGGAGCGCGCACGAGGCGGGCATCCGGCGTGCCGCGGGCGCTGTGCGCAGCACGCCGATCGGGAGGCCCGCCACCGGGCCCTCGCGCTGCGGGCTGCAGTAGGATGCGCCCGTGCATCGACGTGTCGGGGTCTTCGCGGCCATTGTCGTGGCCGCCGTGTTCGCGCTGGCCGTCGTGATCGTTATTCGGGTCAATGGCAGCGGGGGAGCCCCGCCATTGAATTCGGTCCCGATCAGCCCTCCTGTGCCCGCGCCGCTGACCGCGGGGCGCGATTCCGTCGGCGATCTGGTGAGCGTGCCGGAGGGGGGGCGTCCGGCGCTCGTGACGTTCATGTATGCGCACTGCACGACCTCGTGTCCACTGATCGCGGGGGAACTTTCGATCGCGCTCGACCAGGCGGGGCCTGCGGCGTCCAAGATTGATGTGGTGGCGATCTCGGTCGATCCGGTCGGTGACACCGCCGCCGAGGTGAACCGGTTCCTCGCGGCACATAAGTTGACGGGGCGGATGAGCTACATCATCGGGTCACGCAGCGTCCTGTCGCCGATCTGGCAGGCCTGGGGAATCCGCGCCCAGCCGGTCAATGCGATCCGCTCAACTCACACCGCCTTGATCGTCGAGATCGACAAGCAGGGCAAGGAGGTCGGCACCTACGCCGGGGCGATCCCGCTGTCGGTGCCTGGGCTGACGGCCGATATCCAATCGTTGGTCAACAGCTAGACCGAGCGGCCCGCGGCGATCTGTGCGAGTCGCCCGGGGAGTTCGGGTGCCCCGATGCGCTCGGCGATACCGGCGATGCCTGCGATCGGGCCCCGCCAGCGCAGGTCATCGATCCCGTGCGGCATGAGCTGCACGTCGGTCCGCAGGCGCGCCAGGGTGCGGAACAGCACCGCCCGATCGCGCTGCACAGCCAGCGTCGCCGCAAGGCGCGCAGCACCGCGTACGGGCACCGTCCAACCGGTGGAGTCGTCGGGGATGGCGTCGATCGACCCGAATGCATCCAGCACGAGCGCAGACGACCGGGCTCCCCAGCCCGGCAGGCCCGGGTAACCGTCGGCGCTGTCGCCGACGAGTGCGAGCCAGTCCGGGATCTGGGCCGGCCCGACCCCGAAGTGCCCGCGCACGCCGGGCTCGTCGCGGATCTCGTCGGTCCGCCGGTCCCATTGGACGATGCGCGTGCCCTGCACGCATTGGGCGAGGTCCTTGTCGGGCGAGCAGATCACGACTTGTGCCACCTGGGGGTCCGCGCCTGCGATCACCGCCGCGCTCGCGAGGGCGTCGTCGGCCTCGAACTCCACCATCGGCCAGACGGTGATGCCGCACGCCGCCAGGGCGTCCTCAAGGGGTCCGAATTGCCTGAGAAGGTGCGGATCGATGCCGTCTCCGGTCTTGTAGTCGGGCCACAGGGCGTTGCGAAACGACTCGACGACGTGGTCGGTCGCAACCCCGATGTGGGTTACCCCGGAGTCGAGCAGTCCCACCATGGAGCGCACAACGGCTCGAACGCCGGCGTCCTCACGGGCACGTACGCCGGTTGGCATCCCAAAGTGGTGGCGAAACAGTTCCCACGTGCCGTCGACAAGATGTACGCGCAGCGGGCCGGTCACGGGGCTCCGGACGGTCTGAGGGGGAGTGGGGCCGTGCTCGATGCGCCGTGCCCCGCCGCCGCCGCCCGCTCCAGGCGATCCCTGACCGCTGCGGCGATGCCCTCTCCCGGTGGAGGGACGACGAGGATCACCTCGGCTCCGGCCGCATCCGCATGCCGCAGGAGCCCGTACAGGTCGTGGGCGAAGTCTTCCGGGCGATCGCCCACCGGACGGAGCACGAGTGACTGGGGATCGGCGGTAACGAACTCGCCAGTTGTCAGGACGGCGATCCGGCGTCCGGTGGCGCGCTCGGCAGCGTACTCGCGTGCCAGCTGCTCCGACGAGGTCACCACGACCAATGCGTTCGGGGCATAGTGCGCGGCGAGCATGCCCGGTGCGCGGGCTGGGCCGCGAGCGATCCGCACCACGGACCGGCCGAGCAGCTCCTCGATGGCGTCTGCGGAAACGCCGCCGGCCCGCAAAATGGTCGGCTGATCGCCCGAGAGGTCCAGGATCGTGGATTCGACGCCCACCGCACACGGGCCGCCATCGAGGATCAGATCGACCTGGTCGCCGAGATCGCTGACGACGTGGGCAGCAGTGGTCGGGCTCGTTCGCCCGAAGACGTTGGCCGAGGGTGCTGCGACGCCGGCGCCCACGGCACGCAGCATCTCGAGTGCCAGGGGTTGATCAGGGACTCGCAAGCCGACGGTCTCGCGCCCGCCGGTGACCGCATCCGGAACGGCGCCGCTGCGGGGCACGACCAATGTCAGCGGCCCGGGCCAGAACGCCTCGGCAAGGCGCCAGGCATCACGGCCGGCACCTCGGGCATATCGATCGAGCACGTCGTGATCTGCGCCATGGACGATCAGCGGATGGCCACTCGGGCGACCCTTGATCGCAAACACCCGCGCGATGGCGGCGGGTTGCTCGGCATGCGCGCCTAATCCGTAGACCGTCTCAGTGGGAAACGCGACCACGCCTCCTGTCACGAGGACGCGGGCAGCAGTCGAGGGGTTCTGAGAGAGGGGGGGGGACATTGCCGCCTGAGGGTGCCGGCCCACTCGCAGATGCGCAGGGCGGTGTACGGGTGAGCGATACGATCCTAGGGGTGTTTGGGGTCCAGTGGCCCCATGCGGCGGGCACCCGTCACGAGCGGCGGCGGGTATCGTCTGTGTCGCAATGAACGCCATCGCCGCCCTCGCCATCTTCGTGTTCCTGATGGCGCTCAGCGTTTGGGGCCTGATGCTTGCGGTACGGCGTCGGCCCCCGGATCGGAGCTACCTCGCTGCGGTCGTGGTGGGCGAGGTGGAACTGGTGATTCAGGCGATCGTCGCCCTGATTGTGATCATCGCCGGCCACCGCCCCCCGTCGCTGGCCGAGTACCTCGGATACCTGTTCGTGACGGTCGCCTTCCTGCCCTACGCATTGGTGCGGGCACGCTCGCCGCAGGCCAACCATTGGGATTCGTCGGTGGTGGCGGTGGTGACGTTTGCGGTGGCGGTCGCCGTCCTGCGCTTGCTGGATCTCTGGTAGACACCTGGTCATGACCACGGAAATCCATCGCAAACCACTGGGCCTGGGCAGATTACTGGCTGCCGTGTACACGCTGTTCGCGGTCTCCGCCGGGGCTCGGGCGATCTTTCAGATTGCCACCAAGTTCTCGCACGCCCCGCTGGCCTACACACTCTCCGCGGTCGCTGCGCTGATCTACCTGCTAGCGGCGGTCTGCTTCAACTGGCCCTCGGCGGCCTCCTGGCGCACCGCAGTCGTTGCCCTGTGCATCGAGTTTGCCGGCGTGGTCGTCGTCGGAACCCTGAGCGTCGTCAACAGTGGCTGGTTTCCGGATGCGAGTGTCTGGTCCGACTACGGCATCGGCTACGGCTTCGTCCCGGTGGTTCTGCCGATCATCGGACTCCTCTGGCTGCGCCGACCGGAAACCCGTGAGGCATTTGGCGAGACGGAAGCCGAGACGGCTGCGGTATAAGGTCGGGCTAGGAACCGCCGGACGAGGCGACCGGCGCGCTTTGCGAGTACGAGGGGACGGACGCCTGCGATCCGGAGTTCGCGGCACCGCCGCCGTTGTTGGCGCTCGTGCCGTTCGCTGAAGCGGCGTTGGCAGCGGCCTGCTGGGCGGCCGCGATCGCCGCGGGACTGCTGGCAATCGTCGTGCCCGCCGCATGCGCGTGCCCTGTCGGAACGTGGCTTGCCAAGGCGGTGGTGATCGCCGCGAGACTGAGGGCACCGGCGACGAGCAACGTCGTGCCCTTCTTGAGCCGGCGCTGACCGCGTTCTCGTGCGTTGATGGCGTTGGTCGAAGTGCCATCGATGTGGGGCGGATTCACTGAAGGTTTCCTCATGATCCGGAGTTTTACGTCCGTCCACGAAGAGCGCGTATCGACGGCGTTAAGACTCCGAGAATGCTGGCTGCACGAGCGCCCCTGTTCACCCGACGCGCGTGATCGGTGTACTGCGGGCTCGGCCCGCAGTCGGGGCCCGCGGAAACGTGCGTCTGATGCCGGCTCAAAGACACCTCCCGACGCGGTGTACGCCACGTCGGGACGAACTTAGATGCCGAACGAGCTCTTGATTGCGCGCATCTCACTCATCGTCCGGCGAAGCCGGGAGAGGCTGGGAGTGAATGCGCCAGAGGGAATGGTGAACATGGACATCAGGCTAGGTCGAGGCCGCCGGTGCGGTCATTGGCCTTGTGGCCAAAGTTACGAGTGCGACCGCGGGCCGCGTGGCCGACCATTCGTGCCGCCGGGCCGAAGGACGGGCGAATGGGGGGGGGTGCGCGAACCCGTGTGGGGCCGCGGTGCCCCGCATCGCTACTGCGTACCGGCGGCGGCATCGCTCTCAATCGCGGCCCGTGTCCGGTGCAAGGGTCGGCGGCATCTCCGGGGTGCCCACCCCCAACGCATCACGGCCCGTCGCGGCCAGCGATCCGTTGGGGGGCCTTGGCATATGTCGTCTCGACGCGGTGTACGCCACGTCGAGACGAACTTAGATGCCGAACGAGCTCTTGATTGCGCGCATCTCACTCATCGTCCGGCGAAGCCGGGAGAGGCTGGGAGTGAATGCGCCGGAGGGAATGGTGAACATGGACATCAGGCTAGGTCGAGGCCGCCGGTGCGGTCATTGGCCTTGTGGCCAAAGTTACGAGTGCAAACGCGGGACCGTTGGCCGACCATTCGCGGACCCGAGGATCTGCGGACGCCGAGAATCCGGACCTAGGAGTCCCGGTTGAGCCGATCCGCCGTCGGAGGTCTACGCCGCCAAACGCGGCGTTGCGGGGCGTGCGAGTTCCGCGCCCGATCGGTGGGGGCCCGTCCTGGCAGACACCCGCTGGGACCGGACCGACGGGACGTGGTACGCGGGCACTTCGTGGTGAGTGCGAAAAGCCGCACATCACAGAACAGTACTTCTCGTGCGTTGCGGGAACCCGGGCGCACGACGGGCGCGTGGGCCCGCCACCTGCAGGGCAGGTTTCCGGCTGCGGTGCGAGGACGACACCGCTCGCGTGCGCGCAGCACATGTGCGGTGGCCGATACGGGCCCCCGGCGCTGCGGTTCGCACAGCCACCGCACTCAGGTTCTGCGAGCATGCCGGCACGACATACTCAAGGAGCCCCGATGCCGAGCTATACCGCCCAGTTGTCGTCATCCGCGTCGCCGGATGTCGTGTTTGCCTATCTGGCGCAGTTCGACAACACGGTGCATTGGGATCCCGGAGTGATCGCGGCCCACGCCGAGACCGGCGGCCTACCGGCACTGGGATCGGTCTATGCGTTGACGCTCAATCTGGGTGGCGGCCCCGAGGTGCTGCGGTACCACGTCACCGCATATGAGCCTCCGGTCCGCGTGGCACTCGAGGCCGACGGGAGCAAGTTCCGCTCCCATGACGAGATTACCGTCGAACCCGACGGGTCCGGGTCGAAGATCACCTACCACGCGCAACTCGATTTGAAGGGCCTGTTGAAGATTAGTGCGCCGTTCGCCGGGTGTGCCCTGCGGGCCGCAGGCGATGCCGCGATTGCGGGCTTGACCCGAGAGCTAGCCGGGCTGACGCCGTGAGGCGCACATTGTGACCCGCGGGAGCGCACCGGCGACGTATCGGCTCCTGGCGGACTTGCCGCTCGTGGTCTCCGGGTATGAGCTCGAGGGCTACGCGATGCCCGTCTCCAGCGGGTGGGTGCGCCAGACCACGGTGATCCGGCTGTATGGCGCCGGACGCATCGGTGAAGGCGAAGACGTGTGGACCGACGCCGAAGACCAGCAGCGCTTTCAGGCGCATGGTTCGGTGCGTGACCTCGCCGGCACGTGGACGCTCGACAGCTTCTCCCGGCACCTCGAGGCGATCGACATGTTTCCGGATGCCCCGAGTCCGACGGGCCGGGATTTTCGGCGGTGGGGCTTCGAGGCCGCCGCGTTGGATCTGGCCCTGTGCCAGGCCGGCATCTCTCTGGCCGACGCACTCGGCCGGGTGCCCGCACCCGTGTCCTGGGTGCTCTCGCTGCGGCTGGCGGTCCCCGGCGAGGTGTCCGATGTCGCGCTGCTCGCCGAGTGGCTCGCGATGTATCCCGAGCTGCGATTCAAGCTCGACCCGGTCGCCGACTGGGATCAGCCGCTGATCGATCGCCTGCTCGTCGCGGCGCCCGGCAAGATTGCCGCGCTCGATTTCAAGGCCCACTATCACGGAACCGGGGTCGACACCGTCCCAGATCCGGCGCTGTATGCGCGGTGCCTGGCGGCGTGGCCGACGGCAATCATCGAGGACCCCTCCAACGACCCATCGGTCGCGCCCGTCCTTGAGGGCCATTGGGAGCGCGTGAGCTGGGATGCGCCGATTCATCGCGTCGACGACATTCGGGAGTTGATGCACCCGCCGCGGAATCTGAACATCAAGCCGTGTCGGTTCGGAAGTGTGCGGGCGTTGTGCGCGGCCTATGACTACTGCGCCGAGCGCGGCATCGCGATGTACGGCGGCGGGTTTTTCGAACTGGGCCCGGGCCGGGGGCAGATTCAGTACCTGGCGTCGCTCTTTCACCCCGACGGGCCGAACGACGTCTCCCCGCGCGGATTTCACGCGCCCGTCCCCGTGCCGGGACTGCCCCACGGGCCATTGCCGGTGGCCGCGGCAGCCGAGGGCTTTGCGTGGGCGGATGCGACGGGCGCTGCCTGAGCCGCAAAAGCGGTACCCCCACTCTTCCCCGAATTGGCCCTGTCGCAGTACGCCGTGGACCCGTGTGCACGCTTGCGACCCAAGCGATTACGCAAGTCCAGTTCGCCCTGGTGTTACCGGCCGGCATGATTCTTTTCATATTTTTGGCTGACATATGTCACTGTGCTTCCGTACAGGGCAGGACTTGCCGGAAAACCGCTGCTTTGCAGGCAGTGCGATGGTGAGATCTGAAGACGGGCGCGCAGCGGGGCCCGCGAGCGGCGGATATTCGGGGGCGGCGCGGCTCAAGTTGACGCTGGGGTCCGTGCTAGCGTCGACACGTCGCGTCCCAGAAATGGGGCGCACGTTGTCGCTATGGCACGTATTCGCGTTCCATATGCGCGTGCTGGGAAGCAGCGTCTCCTAGCCGCCGCACTCACTTCTCTCTGCGTGGCAGCCGCCGCGTCGGTCTGCCTGCCCGTGCTTGCGGCCCAGCCCAGCGGCCACGCTCGCGCCGCCGCAGCGCAGCCACCGCTTGCCCTGGCGCGTCAGCGGGTTCGCCAGCTCGAAGAGCAGCTGGTCACCGTCCAAACGGCGGCGAGCACCAGCGCGAGCAGTTACGCGACGGCGAACGCCCGCGTCGCCGAGCTTGAGGATGCGATACGCGTCAACTCCGCGCAATTGGTGCTGACCCACGCGGAGATCGTCAAATCGCGTGCTGCATTGGCGCAGCGCATCCTGGGTCTCTATGCGGATCCCCCACCGTCGCTGATGGACCTGCTGGTCTCGTCCGGCAGCATCTCCGCGGCACTCGACAGCTACGACCTACTGAGTCACGTTGCCGACCAGGACAAGTCCGTGGTGCAGGGATTCCTTGAGAACCGTGCGCGCCTGGCGTCGCTGTCGACGTCGCTGCGGGTAGACGCCAAGAGCGCGCTCGCGAACCGGGCCGAGGTCGTCGACCAGTTGGATCAGCTGAGGTCCTTGGCAGGCCAGCGCAGCGCGCTGTTGACATCGGCGACATCCGCGCTGTCCGGCGCCGAGGCGTCGGCGGCGCAGATTGCCGCCTTGCGTGCAGAGCAGGCGCGTGCCGCCGCCGCGGCACGCGCGCACTCGACGCCCCACCAGATCATCAGCGGTACACCCTCGTCAGGAGGCGGCTCATCATCCGGGTCTGGTTCCTCCCCTGGCTCCGGCTCCTCCCCTGGCTCCGGCTCCTCATCCGGCTCCGGCTCACAGTCGGGATCTGGTTCGGGATCTGGTTCGGGATCTGGTTCGGGATCTGGTTCGGGGTCCGGGTCGGGGTCCGGCGGAGGCAGCTTGTCTGCGGTGCTCTTGAAGATCGCCATGTGTGAGTCCGGGGGGAACCCCCGCGCGATCTCCCCGAGCGGGGAGTACCGCGGGATGTTTCAATTCACCTACGCAACGTGGGCTTCCGTCGGTGGCACCGGCGACCCGGCGGCCGCTTCGGCCGCCGAGCAGGAGATGCGCGCGGCGATCTTGTATCGCCGTGACGGTCCCGGTCAGTGGCCGGTCTGCGGGGCATAGGGCCGCGCTCTGGGTACGGAATGTGTCCAGACTCTTGACGGGAGCACGGAAAACGCGGATAGTTGACCTGGCTGCCGGACGCATCGGGCGCGAACTTTCGGGTGACGCGCCGTGTTTTTGCGTGAGCAACGGGAGCGTCTTTACGAACACCGCGAATGTGAATCGCGAACTTGCACTATCCGGCGTTGTCACAGAAGTGACACAGATGGTTTGGGCGGCGTCCGGAACGGCGCACGATGGTCCCTAGTACGGAAACGGGAGGCGGATGTCTACGCAGCAGCTGGGCGTACTCAAGAACGATGGGGAGCTTCGGGCTCTGATTGTTCGCGGCCAGGAACTCGGGTTCCTTGGTCTCGAGGAAGTTGCTGAGGTACTCGATGGACTTGGGCTCGACGCGGATGCCGCGGAGCTCGTCTATCAACAGCTCGAAGAAGCTGGCATTGAGCTGCTGGAACAGTCGGAAGCTCTTGCGCGCGCCGCCGAGATCGTTGACGAGTCCGAGCGACCGCGTCGTCCTACCGCTGCCGTCGAGCAGACTACCGACGCCCTGCAGTTGTTCCTGAAGGACATCGGGCGCGTCCCCCTGCTGACCGCGGCCGACGAAGTGCGGCTCGCCAAGCGGATTGAAGCTGGTGACCAAGAGGCGAAGCGTCAGATGGTCGAGGCCAACTTGCGCCTGGTCGTCTCGATCGCCAAGGGGTACCGGGGCCGTGGACTGCCGTTCTTGGATCTCATCCAGGAGGGCACCCTCGGGTTGGTGCGTGCCGTCGAGAAGTTCGACTGGCGCCGAGGGTTCAAGTTCTCGACCTACGCCACGTGGTGGATTCGCCAGGCCGTCACTCGCGCGCTGGCAGACAAGGGACGCACGATCCGCATTCCGGTGCACGTCGTGGAGAAGCTCAACCAGATCAGCCGCGCCGAGCGCGTCCTGATCGGTCAACTGGGTCGTGAGCCGACGGTCGAAGAAATTGGCGAGGCTGCAGGTTTGCCGGCAGACGAGGTCGAGGAGATCCTGCGGTCTGCCCAGCCGACGGTGTCGCTGGAGAAGCCTGTCGGTGAAGAGGAGGAGTCGGAACTCGGGCGCTTCCTGGCCGACGAGACCTCGGTTGCCCCTGAGCTGTCTGCGGAGGTCTCTCTGCGTGAGCAAGCCCTGCGGGAGCTGCTGGATCAGCTCAGTTACCGGGAGCGGCGGGTGCTTGAGCTTCGCTACGGCCTGCGAGGCGAGAAGCCGCGCACGCTGGACGAGCTCGGCCGGATGTTCAACGTGACGCGTGAACGGATTCGTCAGGTCGAGAGCCAGTCGTTGCAGAAGCTGGCCTCCCTCCCCGATTCGGCGCGCCTGTCCTAGCTGGCGTTGTGCGGGGCGCCGGCGGTGGGTCGCAGATGACCTGCCGTCGGCGTTAACCGATTCCGCGCTAGTTCAGCGAGGGATCTTCTGGCATCCGGGCGATGAGCCGGTATGCGCCCCCCTTGCGCTCGAGCACATCTCTCCAGAGCCGCTCCGGGGCCTCGGTGAAGATATCTTGCGGCAGTGCGGCGACGTCGATCCACGCGCCGTCAGCGATTTCGAGTTCAAGCTGGCCGGCGCCCCAGCCCGCATACCCACCGAAGATTCGGAGTTCGCTCACGTGATCGGACAGGTCGTCGATGACCTCGTCGGGGTCGACCACCCCGATGGCGCCCACGACGATCCCAGCCGCCCGCTCGGGCGCGTCGAACTCGGCCAGAATAATCACGGCCGAGGGCTGGACGGGACCACCGCAGTGGATCACCTCGGACGCAGGCACGAGCTCACGGAGCGGGTCGGGCAGTGCGTCGACGGCCTGGATGCCGGTCGGTTGGTTGAGGACCAGACCCAGCGCTCCATCATCGGAGTGCTCGATCATGACAAGCACCGCCCGCTGAAAGTTCGGATCCATGAGCATCGGGGCCGCGACCAGGAGCCGCCCGCCGCGATAGCGCGGAGCATTCGCCCGTGGGTCAGGGGTGTTCACGTGCCCTGCTCGACGATCCGGCCCTGGTCGGCGCCGAACAGCTCGCGGATCAGCTCGGCGTGCTCGTTGAGGTCATCGCGGTCATGGGCTCTGGCGGCCGACGCGAGCCCCTCGAATGCCACCCCCGCAACGGCGTGGAGCTGCTTGCGCATTCGGGTGAAGAAATCGGCGAGAAACGCCGCCTGGTGGCGTGCGTCCTCCCAGTTGCCAATCGCTGCCAGGCCCTCGACAAGCTCAAGCCCGGTGATCGCAACCTGGCCCCAGGTCGGAGGGCCGGCGGGCGCGAGGGGTGTGATCCCCCCCCGACGCAGTTCATCGGACCACGCCGACTCCCCGAGGTCGTCCGCAAGGCCAGCAAGGCGAGCCGCCGCGTCAGCGAGATCGGCGCCGGCCTCGTTCGTCATGCGCTATTGCTGCTCGAGCAAGCCGCGCCGCTTGCGCTCCCGGTAGAAGTTGAGCACTCCACCGAAGATCACCAGCGCGATCGTCAGATAGATCGCGTACCAGAAGACCGGCATGTGACCGGGCAGCGTGTGCGGGTCGTCCTGACCTTGGATCATCCAGCCCAAGCAGTACCAGATCGTGGCGAAGACCATCGCGGTTCCGGCTGCACGGAACGGCCAAGTGATCGGCAACAGCTCATTTTCTTCTTGGTGCTCCGACGCCATGCCTGTCCTTTCGCCCGTCGATACGCCCCGGCAAGCTACCACGCCGAAGCGCATGGTCCGAGGGCTCCGCATAGGATCGCGATCGCTTCGGACATCATAAGGACGCCTTCCCCTGCTGTGTAGGGACGTTCCGTCACTCGGGAATGGTGTCTGGCGCGGGCGTCTGCGCAATGCGTCCCGCGATCCGCCGCTCCCTGGCCGCGACGGCAAAATCATTCCCGCGCGAGCGATACAGCCGCGCTGGGCGTCCGGGGCCGGGGCGCCGCGCCGTGCCAACTTCTTCGACGATTCCGGCCGCGAGCGCATCTCGGCGAAAATTGCGGGTGTCGAGTCGCTCGCCGAGGACGACCTCGTAAACCGCTTGCAGTTCTCTGAGTGTGAACGCCTCCGGGAGCAACTGGACGGCGATCGGTGCATATGCCGTCTTGGCGCGGAGGCGGGCCTGTCCATAGGCGATCGCATCCGCATGACCGGTGGCGAGGGTCGGAAGGTCGTTCAAGGCGAACCAGCGCACCTCGACAATCTCCGCCCCCGGGGCAAGCGGATGACGGTCTGAGGCGATCAGCGCCAGATAGCTGACCGCGACCTCGGCGTCGCCGTCGCGGTCGAAGCTGAACAGCTGCTCCAGACGGATTCCGTCGATGCCGGTTTGCTCACGCAACGCGCGTCCTGCATCGACAGCAAGCGGTGATCCGTAGGTCGGACCGCTCGGCAGCGACCAGACGTTGCCGGGGCGACGGACCAACAGGACCTCCAAGTCGCTGCGCTGGACCGTCATGACGACGAGTTCCACGCTCACTTGGGTCATACCGGGGCCTGCGCGGCAGTCTGTTGCTGTGCCCAGATCTCCAGGCCCAAGATGTTGTTCTGGTCCCACGACAGCCACTGCCACTGTGCCAAGACCGCGGGGTTTCCGATCGCTTGCGCGATGGGAATGGCCCGATCGACCGCTGCCACGATCCCGGCCCGGCCACCCTGCCGGTAGCCCTCGAGGGCTGCGCGCCCGATCCGGTCCAGCGCTTCGTCGGCCGCGACGAGCGTCTCGCGCGCGTCGGAGGTCGGCCCGAAGTGCGACAGACTCACAAGTGCGGGCTCCCGCTCGCTCAGACGCCTGAGGCTGTTTCGGCCCGCCGCGATGTCGACGTCTGACGGCGGCACGTTGGGATACAGCCCGCCACCGGGCATCTGCGTGCCCGCGGCATCTCCGATCACGAGTACCCCGCTGGTGTCATGCCAGACCGACATGTGATGGCGGGCGTGCCCGGGTGTCGCGATCATCTCCAGGTAGTCGGCGTCGCCGATGGGCACTCGGTGCCCATCGGGCGCGACCACGATGCGTTCAGCCGCGGTGGCGGTGAGCCCCCCGTAGAGCGGCGCGGTTTCGGCGTAGACTTGATGTGAGGCGGCGACGAGCCGCTGCGGCTCAGCGATATGGCGCGCACCGCGCTCGTGCACAACGACCTTGGCGTGCGGAAAGGCGGCCGCGAGGGCGCCGGTCCCTCCACAGTGATCCAGGTGGATGTGGGTCAGGACGATCCAGGCCAGGTCGTTCGGCCCAAGCCCCTGGCGGTGGAGCTCACCGATCAGCAGTCCCGCAGACGTCTCGGGGCCGGGATCGATCAGTGCGGGTTGCGACCCGCCGACCAAATACGCGCTCGTGATATCCCGGCGACCCCCCAGTTGGGTGTCGATCATCAGCACTCCGGAGGCGATCTCGATCATCGTCTGCTCACTCGCATAGCCTTAGGGGTATGGGAATACATGATGACGGACGTGCGCGAGCCTGGGAAGCCGCAGGACGACATGCCGCTGGCCTGGTCCAGGATGGGGATCGGGTGGGCCTGGGCACCGGGCGCGCTGCCGCGGCCGGGATTCGTGCACTCGCCGAGCGGGTCGCCGCCGGCGTGCAGTGCGTCGGCGTGCCAACTTCCGTCGCCAGCCGGACGCTCGCACGCGAACTTGGTATTCGGCTGGGCCGGATGCGCGAGCCGGTCGACATTGCGTTCGACGGCGCGGATCTCGTGACGCCGACGGGCCTGGTCGTCAAGGGCGCCGGGGGCGCCCTGGTGCGCGAGCGCATCGTGGACGGGTCTGCCCGCCGCTTCCTCGTGCTCGTCGACGCACTCAAGGTGGCCGACAACCTCGATGTCTGGGGCGGTCTACCGGTCGCGGTGATTCCGTTTGCGGCCGAGCATGTCGCCAACGCGCTCGCGGATCTGGGTCCAAGCCGTCGTCCGGGACGCTCGGACGACGGCTTGGTGATCCTGGATCTGGCGATTCCCCGCGGGTCGGACTGGGCCGAGCTGGGCGTCCGGATCCGTCGCGTTTTGGGCGTCGTGGACACGGGGCTGTTCTGCGCCAAGCCAGCAGACGTCCTGGTCGGTGCCCCGGACGGCACTGTGCGGACGTTGATCGAGTTTGTGCGCGAGTCGCGGGGTTGATGTGAGGTTTGTGCCCCGCGGCCCATCGGTGGCCGTTGCGCGCTTTGTCGGAGCGCTGTCACGACGTCTGGGACGCGGCGGCGGGACGAGTGCGCCGGGCCGGGTGCTGCTGCGCTTGCGGCCCGAAGCGATCCAAGAGCTGGCGAGCACATTGCACCGGGGCTCGCTGGTTCTGTCGGCGACCAACGGCAAGACCACCACCGCGCGATTGATCGGCAGCTGCGTGGCGACCGAGGGCTGGACGACCGTCTCCAACCGGGCCGGCGCAAACCTTGTCTACGGCGTCGCGACCGCACTGCTCGACGGTGCCTCGGCAGACCCCCCGCCGCAATTTGGCCTGTTTGAGGTCGATGAGTTCGCCTTGCCCGATGTGGTCGAGCGCCTGGCGCCCCGGGTCGTCGTGCTGATGAATCTCTTTCGCGACCAGCTCGACCGCTACGGCGAACTCGAGACGATCGCCGAGTCCTGGGCCCGGATGATCGCGCGACTGCCTGTGTCGACCACGCTGGTCCTCAACGCCGACGATCCGGCGATCGCGGCCCTGGCGGACGGGACGCACCCCGTGTTGTTCTTTGGGGTCGACGACCCGTCGGCGGCGCTTGGTGCCCTCCCCCATGCCGCCGATTCCACGCGCTGCCGAGTCTGTGCGAGCACGCTCGCCTACGAGCGGGTCACGCTCGGGCACATGGGCGATTGGCACTGCCCGCACTGCGGGGCCCGCCGGCCCGCACCCGAGGTGGCGGCGCGCCGGGTCGAACTGTTGGGGACGACCGCGATCTCGCTTGAGATCTCCACCCCGCACGGAGATGTGACGGCCCGGGTTGCACTTCCCGGTATGCACAACGCCTACAACGCGACCGCGGCGGTCGCGGCTGCGCTTGCTCTGGGGATCGCCCACGAGCACATCGGTCCGTCGCTGGCGGCCGCAGAGGCCGCGTTCGGGCGCTCTGAGCGGGTCATGGTATCGGGCCACGAAGTCGTGCTGCTGCTCTCCAAGAATCCGGCGGGTGCGAATGTGACCGTGCAGACCGTGCAGCTGGACCCCGATCCGCTGCATCTGCTGATTGCGCTTAATGACCGCACCGCCGATGGTAAGGACGTCAGCTGGATCTGGGATGTGGACTACGAGCCGCTCCTGGATCGCCTCGGGGACCTGGTGATTACCGGTGACCGTCCGTACGACATGGCGCTACGGTTCTTATATGCCGGTCTCGCCCGCGAGCGGATTCGGATTGAGCCGGATCCCGAAAAGGCGCTGGATACGGCACTGGCACAGTTGCCGGCGGGCCGCGCGCTGTACGTCCTGCCCACCTACACCGCGATGCTGGGACTGCGCAGTATCCTGGTCGAGCGGGGCGCGGCGAGCGCGTACTGGGAACATGGCTGAGTCCTCAGAGGCGGAGCGCTATTTGCTCGAACACGCGCATTACACCGAGGATCTGGCGCTCTGGCGGGCCGTGGCCGAGCAGGCCGAGGGGCCGATCCTCGACATTGGCAGCGCGGCGGGCCGCGTCGCGCTCGAACTGGCGCGTGACGGACGGGACGTGGTGGCGCTTGATGCGGATCCCTCCATGCTGCATGCCCTGGTTGTCAACGCGGCGCAGGCGGGTGCTGCGGTCGGCGGCCGCATCACGACGGTGTGCGCAGACATGCGCAGTTTCGCGCTCGAGACTCCCGTCGCCGTGGCGCTGGCGGCGATGAACACCTTGCAGGTCCTGCTCTCGCCCGAAGACCAGCTGGCCTGCCTGGGGCACGTCCGCGCGAACCTCGCGCCCGGGGGCGAGTTTTGGTTTGACGTCTCCCTGCCCGACCTCGGGGATGTTCAGGACGCCATCGGCGTGGTCCGGGCCGGCGATGTGGTCGATGACCCTGAGCGCGGCGTGCGCCTGGTCCATTCGTTCTGGTACGAGTGGGTCGACGTAATCACCCAGACGGCGCAGTTCACCCATCGGATCGATGAAATCGATCATGCGGGCGCCGGCAAGGTGTTTCTGCGTCATCACGAGGTTCACCTGTTCACGCCTGTGGAATTGCGCCACCTGCTCGCCCGAGCCGGGTTCGAGGTCGCGCAGGTGTGGGGCGATTTCGCCGGGGCGCCGCTCGAGACGGGGGCCGAACGCCAGGTCTATCGGTGCCGGGTGGCCGCATGAGCACGGTCCGCGTCTGCCATCTGTATCCCAACGAGCTCAACATCTACGCCGATCGCGGCAACATCGCCGTGCTGCGGCGGCGTCTGGAATGGCGTGGCCATGCTCTCGCGGTCATTGAGGCGGGTATCGGTGACGCGATTCCCGAGGATGCCGACATGTACTACCTGGGAGGCGGCCAGGACCGCGATCAGATTATCGTCGCCGGAGATCTCGCGGCCACGAAAGCCGACGTCCTGCATCGCGCCGCCGCGGGCGGTTCGGTCGTGCTTGCGGTCTGCGGCGGCTATCAGCTCGCCGGGCACGGGTACACCGGTGTCGACGGCACGCGCATGCCCGGAATTGGGCTGCTTGACGCCGACACGGTTGCCGGGGTGACGCGCCTGATCGGCGATGTCGTGATCTCGGTCGATGTCGGCGGCACTCCGCTGACGGTGGTCGGCTTCGAGAACCACGCGGGGCGTACGAGCGTCGGGCCGAACAGCCAGCCGTTCGGCACGGTGGTCTTTGGGCACGGCAACAACGATATCGACCGCACCGAGGGGGCGATCAGCGGTCGGGTGATCGGGACCTACCTGCACGGACCGCTGCTGCCGAAGAACCCGCAACTGGCGGACCTGCTGCTGGGCTGGGCGCTTGAGCACGCCACGGGTGGTCCGGTCGTGCTTGAGCCACTGGCGGATGAGCTGGAGATGCGCGCGCACCGCGCCGCCATCGCCGGCGTGAGTGAGCGACGGTGGGCCTAGGTGGGCGCGCTGCTGGGGTTAGCGGCCAGTCGAGCCGAACCCGCTGCCGCCGCGTCCGTCGGAGTCGGGCAATTCGGTCACCTCGACGACGGGTGCGATCAGCACGGGGATCAGCACGAGCTGGGCGATGCGCTCGCCCGCCGCAATGGTATGAGCCGTGGTGTCGTGGTTGATCACCAGCACCTTGACCTCGCCGCGGTAGCCGGCGTCGATCACGCCGGGGCTGTTGGTGAGGGTGATCCCCTGCCGGCGCGCCAGACCGGAGCGCGGGACGACCAGGCCCGCCCATCCCACGGGAACCGCGATGGCGATTCCCGTGGCAACCACGCCGCGCGCGCCAGGATCGAGCGTCACGGATGCGACGGCCACCAGATCCAGCCCCGCGTCCCAGGGGTGGGCACGCGCGGGCACGGCGGCGTCGGGATGCAGGCGTCGTACGGCGAGGATCTCGCGAGGATTTGGGGCTTCGGACATGCGGTCATCGATCATGACATCTACCATGTCGCGCCGTGAGCACTGATACCCCCCTCGCCGATGCGCTGGCTGCGCGCACGCTCGCGCTGATCAATATTTCCTCGGTCTCCCGCGACGAGCAGGCGATCATGGCCGCGATCCGGGCGGGCCTTCCCGGTGGGTTCGAGGAGTGGTACGCCGACGGCGACGCGCTGGTGGTGGCGACGCCTCGCCGCCGCGGAGTGCCCCTGGTCGTGCTCGCCGGTCACGTCGACACGGTTCCGGCGCAGGGCAACCTTCCCGGGCGGATCGCCGATGGGCACGTGATCGGCCTTGGGGCCAGCGACATGAAAGGCGGTGTCGCCGTGATGCTCGAGATCGCGGACTGGATTGCCCGCGACGTGCCCGAGCGGGCCGTCGATCTCGTGTGGGTGATCTTCACACGCGAAGAGCTCCCGGTGAGCGAGAGCCCCTTGCCGGCGGCGTTTGCGGCCTGCCCGAACTTGGCCGAGGCCGCCTTGGCGATCGTCATGGAGCCGACCGACAACACCGTTCAGGCAGGGTGCCTGGGTAATCTGAACGCGACGTTGCGCTTTCGTGGTGCGAGTGCGCATTCCGCCCGCCCCTGGACGGGGGACAACGCCATCAATCGTGCCGTGGTCGGCCTGGGTTCCCTGATCAACGTCGCTCCACGTGTGGTGGAGATCGACGGGTTCACGTTCACCGAGGTGCTCAGCATCACGCGCATTCACGGGGGGATTGCCGACAACGTGATCCCAGATCTCGTCGAATGCCACCTCAACTTCCGGTTTACCCCCGATCGCACGCTGGATCAGGCTTGTGAGGTTGTCCGCGACCTTGTCGGGGGTGTGGGCGAGCTGGAGATCACCAGCGTCAGCCCGGCCGGCCGGGTTGCTCCCCGGACCCCGTTGCTCGAACGGCTGATCGCGAGCGGCGGATTCGCAATGGCACCCAAGCAGGCCTGGACTCCGGTGGCACAGTTCACCCAAGTGGGGATCGACGCGGTCAACTTCGGCCCCGGCGCGACCGCCATGGCGCACGCCCGCCATGAGCGGATTGCCGTCGCCGAACTCGTGCGGGCCTACGACGCCCTGCAGCGATTTATCGGCGACGACGGCGCCGGATGAGCGACGTCGTCGACGGACCCATTTCGGCCGTGCTGCGCGAGGTCGGCACCTATCCGTTTGCGCATCTTGACGAGGCGAAACGCCGGGCTCAGGCCCGCGGGGTGCCGTTGATCGATTTCGGGGTTGGCGACCCGAAGGAGCCGACCGCGAAATCGATTCGGGCAGCACTGGCCGAGGGCGTGCGTGAGACGATGGAGTACCCGAAGGCGGTCGGGCTCCACGATCTGCGCCAGGCCATCGCAGCGTGGGTGCAGCGGCGGTTCGGGGTCACGCTCGATCCGGATACGGAGATCGTGCCGACGCTCGGCTCGAAGGAAGCGGTCTTCAGCCTGGCGCAGGTCGTCGTTGATCCGGACTCCGGCAAGGACCTTGTCGTGGTGACCGAACCCGGGTACCCCGTTCCTGCACGCGGGGCGCGGTTCGCAGGCGCCCAGGTTCTGACACTGCCGCTCACCGAAGATCGCGCCTTCCTCCCCGATCTCGACGCGATTGCCCCGGAGACCTGGCAGCGGGTGGCCCTGTTCTGGGTGAATTACCCGAACAACCCGACCGGGGCCGTCGCGCCGCTGTCGTTCTATGAGCGCCTGGCCGGGCTGGCGGCCCGTTACGGATTCTGGGTCGCGTCCGATGAGGCGTATTCCGAGTTGACGTACGGCGACGATGCGCCGGTCTCGGCGCTCGAGGTTGGCGATCGCAGTCATATCGTGGTGATCAACACCTTGAGCAAGCGCTCGTCGATGACCGGCTATCGGTCCGGGTTTCTGGCGGGCCCCCCTGCCCTGGTCGCCGCGCTCAAGCTGTTTCGCCCCACGGTCGGGACGGCTCCTCAGGAATTCGTCCAGCGGGCGGCGATCGCCGCGTGGAGCGATGAAACACACGTCGTCGAGGCGCGCGCGCGCTACCGCACCAAGCGCGCGATCCTGGCGGAGGTTATCGAGGCAAAAGGGCTGCACATCGCGGGCAGCACCGCGGGGATGTACCTGTGGGTCCGCACGCCGGCCGGCGTGTCCTCACAGGCCTACGCCCAGCGCCTGCTCGAGTACGGCATCGTGGTGGCGCCGGGAGTCTTTTTGGGCGCGGCCGGCGAGGGATATATTCGATTTGCGCTCGTCCCAAAGATTGACGACTGTCGCCGCGCCGCGGCGATCCTCCGGGAGGTTTTGTGACCAGCATCGACGCCCTGTCTGCGGACATCGAGCGCTTGTATGAGCTGCCCGCAGCTCAGGCCGCTGGTGAGGCCGACGTGATCGAACGCGCGATCAGGCTGCTCGATACGGGCCAGGTTCGGGTCTCGGAACCGCGCGGTGACGATTGGGTCGTCAACGAGTGGGTCAAGAAGGCGATTCTGGTGTACTTCCGGATCACGGTGTCCGCGCCGATCGCGGTCGGTCCGTTCACATACTTCGACAAGGTTCCGCTCAAGTCATTCCGCCCCGAGGATGGCGTGCGGGTCGTCCCGCCGGCGGTTGCGCGCTACGGCAGTTACCTCGCCCCCGGCGTGGTGATGATGCCGTCGTATGTGAACATTGGCGCCTGGGTGGGTCCCGGAACGATGGTCGATACCTGGGCCACGGTGGGGTCCTGCGCGCAGATCGGCGCAGATGTCCACTTGTCCGGCGGTGTGGGGATCGGCGGCGTGCTCGAGCCCCCGCAGGCGACCCCGGTCATCATCGAAGACGGGGCGTTTGTGGGGTCACGTGCAATCGTCGTCGAAGGCGTGCGCATCGGCGCGGAGGCGGTGCTCGGGGCAAACGTCGTGATTACGGCCTCGACGCCCATCATCGATGTCACCGGTCGTTCCCCGGTGGAGACCCGGGGCCATGTCCCGCCGCGCTCGGTGGTTGTGCCGGGGACCCGGGAGAAGGCCTTCCCCGCGGGGGTTTTCCATCTGCCGTGCGCCCTGATCATCGGCCAGCGCACCGCTTCGACGGATCGCAAGACCAGCCTCAACGATGCACTGCGCAGCTATGGGGTCGCGGTTTAGCCGCTGGCCGCGAGGCGCGCGGCAAAGGCCGGGCTGATCTCCCCGACATAGACGCACTCAGCCGGACCGGTCATCGCGACCTCGAGACCCGGGCCAACGCTGATCAGCAGGGTGCCGCCCGCGAGATGCACCGTGATCGGGCTCGGGGCGCCAGAGCGCACGACTGCCGCGACTGCGCTGGCGCATGCCCCGGTGCCGCAGCTCAAGGTCTCGCCGACGCCGCGCTCCCACACCCTCATGGTGAGTTCCGATGGCCCGTCACGGCGGACGAATTCGACGTTGGTGCGATCGGGGAAGCGCGCGTGGGCCTCCAACTCCGGGCCGAGGACCCCGACCCGCAAAGCGAGGTCGGGGTCCTCGATGACCGCGTGCGGGTTTCCCATCGACACCTCGAGAAACTGCACCGGGCCCGTGCTGGTGGCAAGCGTGTCGGGGATCGCACCGGCGGGAAGTGCGGCGTGCCCCATCTCCACATGCACCAAACCGTCGTCGGCAACCCGGACGTGGGTTCGTGCGGCGCCCGTCAGCACGAGCCCGTCGGTGGGCAGGCGTCCGTCGCGTGCCAGGTAGGCGGCGACGATTCGGATCCCGTTTCCGCAGTTCTCCGCCTGGCTCCCGTCCGCATTCCAGACCGTCATCCGCGGACCGTCGGCGCCGAAACTGATCTCCAGCACGCCATCGGCACCGATGCCGAAGGCCGCATCGCACAGCGCGATCGCCCGCGCGGGGTTCATCGCGAACGGAAGTCGGTCGCGCTCGACGACGATGTGGTGGTTTCCCGTGCCCTGCCATTTCTCAAAGCGCATATCGACAGGGTACTTCACACGTCGTCAGACGCGGACCCGTCCCAGATCTCGAGCAGGACCCCCAGGGCGCCGACGGCGGGGGCGTCATCGAGGTCGATGACCCGGGCGTGGGGCCAGCGGCGGACCCATGCCAGCTGTCGTCGCGCCAGGCGCCGTGTGCGGGCTTCTAACAACCCGGAAAGCTGCGCGGGGGTAATTTCCCCTGTACGCATTCCGGCGACCTCACGGGCCCCGATGATCTGAAGCGCCTCGCGGCTCGTGGCGGGGGCATCGAGTGCACGCTCGAGTTCGGACACGAGGCCGTCGTCGATCTCCCGCTGGACCCTCGTGGCGATGAGGCGATCCAGCACCTCGCGGGGCCGTGTGACCACGACTAGGCACGTGGGGATCCGCATCGAGTCGTCCCAGAGGCGTCCGGTCGGCGCGCCCTGGGACTCGGGCGAGCCAGCGAGCTCCAGTGCCCGCGCCAGTCGGCGCGGGTTGGCGGTATCGACGCGTGCGGCGGCGGCCGGGTCGCGGCGGGCGAGCTCGGCGACCGCCATGGGCATGTCGCGTGCAACGAGCCCTTCCGCCCAGGTCCGTGTTTCGGTGGAAACGCTCGGCGGGAAACCGAGTTCCGTGAGTGCCGCGCGCAGATATAAGGCGGTGCCGCCGGTGACAATCGGAACTCGCCCGCGCGCGCGCACTTGGTCGATGGCCTCGTGCGCGCGCGCCGCAAACTCACCGGCGCTCGAGGACTCGATCAGCTCGAGATCCCCGACGAAGTGGTAGGCAACATCCGCCCGGTCGGCCGCCGAGGGGGCGTCGGCGGCGATCTCCAGCCCCCGATAGCGCTGGAAGGGGTCGGCCACGATAATCTCGCCACCGAGCCGCAGCGCCGCAGCGTGTGCCAGCGCACTCTTGCCCGCGGCGGTTGGCCCAAACAGGGCGAGTACGTCAAAGGGGATCGCCACCGATCGCCAGGAGCGCACCGCCGGGGCCCGCCTAGGCGGTAGCGTGCACTCCGACCTGCTCGCCGGCCAGGGTCGCCGAGCTCGCACCCGTGATCCTGACCATCGCAAGGGTCCCCGGCGCGGCATCGCCGCTGAAGTTTGCCGTGATGTTCTGGCGCAGGCGCCCGCGCAATCGCGTCGGGTCGTTGCGCGACGGTCCCTCGACGAGGACTTCGTGCTCGGCGCCGACAAACCGCTGCGCACGGGCCCGAGAGGTGTCGTGGACGGTGTCGACGAGCGCCTGGATCCGCTCGCTCTTGAGTGCCGGCGGGATGTCGTCGTCCATGGACTCGGACGCTTCGGTCCCCGGACGCTCCGAGTAGACGAAGGTAAACGCCCCGTCATACTCGGCTTCGCGGACCAGGCTCAAGGTATCGGCGAAATCCTCGTCGGTCTCGCCCGGAAAGCCGACGATCAGATCGGTGGTGACCGAGACGTCGGCGATCCCCTCGCGGATCCGGGCCAGCAGCTCGAGGTAGCGTTCGCGAGAGTATGTGCGGCGCATGCGGCGCAGGACGCGGGTCGAGCCGCTTTGGGCGGGCAGGTGGACGTGCTCACACAGCGTCGGCGTCTCCGCCATCGCCCTGATGACATCGTCGCGCATGTCCTTGGGGTGCGGGCTCGTGTAGCGGACCCGCCAGATTCCCGGGATCGAGCCAACGCGACGCAGCAGGTCGGCAAAGCTGACGCGGTGATCCTTGGAGAGGTCTCGGCCGTAGGAATTCACGTTTTGGCCGAGCAGGGTGACCTCCCGCACGCCGTCCTCGGCGAGTTGCTGCACCTCGGCGAGAATCTGCTGGGGGTCGCGTGAGCGCTCTCTGCCGCGCACCGCGGGGACGATGCAATATGAGCAGACGCAGTTGCATCCCACCGAGATCTGGACCCATGCGTGATGGGGCCGCTCGCGCTTGGCAGGCAGTGTTCCGGAGAACGCCCCGTCGAAGCTGAACGCTCCCACGGCCTCGATCCGCTCCCGGGCAATGAGCTCGCCAAGCCGGGTCAGCTCACCTGGACCGAAGGCGATGTCCACAAACGGGAACTGAGAAAATACCTGTGCTTTTTGCGACTGCGCCCAGCACCCGCCGACGGCGACGACAACGTCGGGGTTCTCGCGCTTGATGCGTCGGGCCTCGCCGAGGTTGCCCAGAAAGCGCTCATCGGCGCTGCCCCGGATGGTGCACGTGTTGAACAAAATCAGATCGGCATCGTCGCGGATTGATGCTTCGCGGTACCCGAGGGACTCCAGAAGCCCCTTCATGCGCTCGGAGTCGTGGTCGTTCATCTGGCAGCCGAACGAGGTCAGGTGGTAGTTCACGGCTCGGATGATAGCCGTGCGGCAGCCCGGGATGGGGCCAGAGGCTGCCCGACGGACCGGGATCCGGGTCCGTCGGGCAGCGAGCTAGGATTTCGCGGCGGCCTCAATGGCCGCAGCCGTGGTGGAGATCTCGACCACTTCTCCGGTCACCGGGTCCACACGGGTCCCCTCCGGCACGACCAGGCCGGCTGCTTCGCGAATGCGCAACTCAATCGCAGCGGCGATGTCGGTGTGCTCGCGCAGGAACGCACGCGCGGCGTTCTTGCCCTGCCCCAGACGATCGTCGCCGTATGAGAAATACGCCCCGCTCTTGGTGACGATGCCGCGATCGACGCCCAGGTCGAGCAGATTGCCCTCGTGGGAGATTCCCTCGCCATAGATGATGTCGAACTCGGCCTGCTGGAACGGCGGCGCAACCTTATTCTTGACCACCTTGACGCGAGTGCGGTTGCCGACGCTCTCGGTCCCCTCCTTGAGGGTCTCAATGCGGCGGATGTCCATGCGCACCGATGCATAGAACTTGAGTGCGCGGCCTCCTGGAGTGGTCTCGGGAGATCCGAACATGACGCCGATCTTCTCGCGCAGCTGATTGGTGAAGACACAGATCGTGCCGGCACGGTTGAGTGTTCCCGCGAGTTTGCGCAACGCCTGGGACATCAGGCGTGCCTGGAGGCCAACGTGGGTATCCCCCATCTCGCCTTCGATTTCGGCCTTGGGCACCAACGCGGCGACGGAGTCGATGGCGACGAGGTCAAGCGCGCCGGAGCGCACCAGCATGTCGGCGATCTCCAGCGCTTGCTCGCCGTGGTCCGGCTGCGAGACCAGCAATTCGTCGACGTTGACCCCGATCCGCTGGGCGTATGACGGGTCCATGGAGTGCTCGGCGTCGATAAATGCCGCCATCCCGCCCTGCTTCTGGACCTCGGCGATGATGTGGTAGAGCAAGGTGGTCTTTCCCGAGCTCTCGGGTCCATAGATCTCCACGATGCGGCCTCGTGGCAGTCCGCCGATGCCAAGGGCGAGATCAAGCGCCAACGAACCCGTCGGCACCACCGAGGCGTCGATCTGCATGGCGGGATCGCCCATTCTCATGATTGAGCCCTTGCCGAATTGACGCTCGATCTGGGCAAGGGCGGCACCCAGGGCCTGGGCCTTCTCCACGATGTTCTCCTCGGTGTGGTGAGTCGTTCGCGGTCAACGCGATGCGCGCCAGCGGGGCGTACTGCGCGGGTCCGCTGGGAGCAGTCTGAGAAGCATAGAGCGTGATGCGGTCGAAAGCGAACATCTGTTCGCCTGCGATGGCGATTGGCCTCAACCGCACGGGCTGGTGAGTGCGCGCCGGCGTCACGCGGGGCCAGAACGGTGTCGGGAGCGGCGGGACCGCGCAAATTGGATCTGGCGCGTGCCCGAGCGTGCTGGCGGCGTGCGGGGACGTCCTCTCGGGATCCCGGAATACCGCCGGCACGATTCGGGTGCCCCGCTGCCCGGGCGTGCTTGCCACGCCGACCAGGCGCGCGGGGATGGTGCTCGGCCACGTCTGCGGCGAGCAGAACATGCCGGGCATTGCCTTCGGTACTCAGATTGCAGGCGAGAAACAGTTGCTCGGCGGCGGCGTATGGGGCCGCCGACCCCAGACTCAGGCTTCCGTGTCGGCGATCGCTCTGCGCAGAAGATGCAAGGCATGGACGGTCGCCCGCTCCCGGATGAGCGCGCGATCACCCCGAAAGTGATGCTCCTCGACGAGGACGGCGTGGGCCCCCGCGCATCCCAAAAATACCGTACCTACGGGCTTGGCGGCAGTTCCGCCTCCCGGCCCTGCCACCCCGGTGATGGCGAGCGCCCAATCCGCACCGGTGAGCGTGCGCGCTCCGACTGCCATCGCTTCGGCGCTGGGCGCCGAGACGGCGCCGTACCGGCTCAGGATCCCGTTCGAGACGCCGAGTACCTCGTGCTTGACCGGGTTGGCATACGCGATGATGCCGCCCAAGAACCAGTCGGATGCGCCAGCGAGGCTGGTGATGCGGCCCCCGAGAAGCCCCCCGGTGCACGATTCGGCGACGGCCAGGTGCTCTCCGCGCCGCGTAAGACTCTCGCCCACGACCTGCTCGACCTGCTGACCGGTTCGGGTAAATGTCGCCCCGGGAAACGCGCGTTCGATGGCGTCTCCGAGCCGCGTGGCCCCTCCGGTGGTCAGGTCCGCGAGCGTGAGTTCAACTTCGGCGGCTTTGGCGCAGATCCCGAGCCGTGCGCCATCGCGCACCGCGACAGGAATCTCATCCAGGGCGGCGACCAACTGGCTCTCGGCAACGCCGTGGAGTCGCAAGACTCGCCGTGGGGGACCGCCGGCGCGCGCGACCAGTCCGGCAAGCGGCGGTACGCCGACCGCGTCGGCCCACATGCGCTCCAGCTCGTAGGGCGGTCCCGGGAGGACGACCACCAGCTGCGCGCCGACGGCCAGGATGCAGCCGGGTGCCGTGCCGATTGGGACGAGCATGACGGCATCGCGTGGCAACATCGCTTGCTTGCGTTCGATGGCGTCTCGGATCTGTGCGGGAACCGAGCTGCGGTTGGGCGCTCCGGAACTCGCCGCGCGCACGAGTGCCAGCGCCTGTTCGTGCTCGCGCAGCGGGGCACCCGTGGCCTGGGAGACTGCGGACATGGTCAGGTCGTCGTGCGTGACGCCAAGACCGCCTGTGGTGATCACCAGATCGATGCCCGCGCCGAGATGCTCCCGTACGGTGCTCGCGATCGGGTCACGATCGTCGCCCACGATTGATACGTGCACGACGCCGATGCCGTGTGCGTCGCACCACGCGGCCAAATAGGCGCCGTTGCGATCCGCGACCCGCCCGCGGAGTACCTCGTCACCGGTGACGACGATCGCAGCTCGCGGGGCCGTGCTCACCGGATCAGGTCTTGGATGCGGACGTGACCCCGGATTTGCTCACCAGGAAGGTCGTCTTGTTGACGGGAAGGCCAGACAGCTTCCCGTCAACGTTGACCTGGAGTCCGGTCGGGTTTGAACTCAACAGCCAGATCGACGACATCGTAGTGAACGTCTGCCGGGCCCCCGGGGCGACCAGTCCGGTAAACAATTCCGTGCCCGATGCGCTGTCCTCGCGCACATCGACGTAGGAGCCGTAGGGGGCCACGCCGATCAGTTGGATCTTGATGGGTTGAGAGGCCTCGGGGGTCGCCAGCGCGGGATCCTGCGTGGACGGCGTCACCGGGCCCGATGGCAACCCGGTCGCCAGTTGCGGGGTCGACGACGAGGACCCGTTGCCGGCGCCGAGCCAGACCAGCAGCATGATGCCCATCACCCCGCCGATCGCCAGCCACAGCAACTGGGCCTCGGTGCGTCGCTTGCCGCGTTTGCGCCGCCCGCCGCGGCTGCGGCCGGGTGCCGCGCGCCCGGAATGCGCCCGGGGACGACGATCGCTGTTGCGGTCCTCCGGGCGGAGGAATCGCGACTCGTACTCGTCGACGAGCAGACTGCCGTCGAGTCCAAGGAACTCTCCGTAGGTGCGCAGAAACCCGCGTACATACGTGGGTGACGGGAGCACGTCGAACTGCTCTTCTTCCATCGCCCGCAGGTACTTTGCCCGAATTTTCGTGCCGGCCTCGCACGACGGGATGTCGAGATTCCGGCGCGCACGCGCTTCGAGGAGTGTGTTTCCGATTTCGAACATAGGAGAGTTCGCGACGGCGTGCCGTCGGGAACCAAGGATGCTACTGGATTTTCGCCATCTCCTCGGGAAGCCCCGAATGGGGCCGCGCGTGACAGCGCATTGGTGGTCCTATGCGGTGCTGCATGTGCGCGGCCGATCAGCGCCGACGGTCAGTGCTCGAAGACCATCTGGGACTCGGCATCATCGGTCTCGGCATCCGTCGCGGCGGGTCGGCCCAGGACACGCGGCAGGTCGGCTTCACCGATCAGGACGGTGCGAGGCTTGGACCCCTCGTGGCCCGAGACGACGCCTAGGCGTTCCATCTGGTCGACGAGGCGTCCAGCACGGGCGTATCCGACGCCCAGACGGCGTTGCAGCAGCGAGACGGATGCCGTGCCCTGCGCGACGACCATCTCGATCGCACGAGTGAGCATCTCGTCAGCTTCGGGATCCGGCTCGTCACGTGCGAGCTCGGGCCGCCGCTCCATCAACTCCGCGCGCATCTGCGGTTTGCCCTGGGCCCGCCAGTGGTTGGTGATCGCGAGGATCTCGTTCTCGCTGACGTAGGCGCCTTGCACGCGCTGCAGGCGGGAGGACCCGACGGGGCGGAAGAGCATGTCGCCGCTGCCCAAAAGGCTCTCTGCCCCACCGGCATCCAGGATGACTCGGGAGTCCACCTGCGATGAAACGGCAAATGCGATCCGCGATGGGACGTTGGCCTTGATCATGCCGGTGATGACATCGGCCGATGGGCGCTGCGTGGCCAGGAGCAAGTGAATCCCGACAGCCCGGCTTTTCTGTGCCAGGCGGATGATGGCGTCCTCGACCTCTGCCGGGGCGACCATCATCAGGTCGGCAAGTTCGTCGATCACGACGAGCATGTACGGCATGGGCGGCTCACCCGCCAGCTCTCGGAGGGCATTCCAGTCGCGCAGGTTGCGCGCGCGCGCCAATCCCATGAGCTCGTAGCGGTTCTCCATCTCACGCACGAGGTTGGCAAGGACGGCCGAGGCATCGCGCATGTTGGTCACGACGGGAGTCAGCAGTTGCGGGATGGATTCGTAGTGGTTGAGCTCGACCTTCTTGGGGTCGATCAGGATCATCCGCAATTCGTTCGGGCTCGAGCGCAGCAGCAGGGAGGCCAATAGCACGTTCAAGCAGACGCTCTTGCCGGTGCCGGTGGAGCCGGCGATCAGCAGGTGCGGCATCTTGGCGAGGTCGATATAGACCGGCTTGCCGGAGATGTCGAGGCCCAGCCACGCCATCAGCGGTCCCGAGTCCGGAGGGAACTCACGGAAAATGTCGCCCAGGGTAATCAGCGATGCCTCGGGGTTCGGCACCTCGACCCCGACGGCCTGCTTGCCGGGAATGGGCGCCAGAATGCGCAGCTCCTCGCGGGCTGCGAGCGCGTAGGCGAGGTCATCTCTGAGGGAAGTAATCCGCCCCACCTTGGTGCCGGGGGCCAACTGGAGCTCGTAGCGGGTGACGCGCGGCCCGCTCACGGCCGCGGTCACGTGTGCGGTGATGCCAAAATGCGACAGGGCCTCTTCCAGCTTGCGGGAGGTCTCGTGGATAAGGGCGTGCGGGACTTTGCCGGGACCACCGGTGCGAGTGAGCAGGCGGCGGCTGGGGACGCGGTAGCTCGGCCGCGGATTGCGGGCGCTCGCCGCGCGGTTTGCGGCCTGCACGCGGTTGGATGGGGCCGGGACCAGGGCGGGCGCAGCAATGATGCCATCGATGCCAGGGTCGGCGTCCGTATGCGCCTCCGGCGGGGCCGCCGCCGAAGATCGGCGCGGGATCGGCGGGTGTGTGGGGACGGCTGCCGCCTCCTCGTCATCGGGCTGCATCACCAAGGCCGGCGACGGCGGCAGAGACGACGGCAGCTCGAACACGTCCGGGTAGTCATCGGCGCCATCAATCAGCAGATGGTCGGGAACACGTATTGGCGGGGTGCGGTCCAGAGACGGGCCGGGGTCGAGATCCCCGTATTCGGGGACGCTGCGGACCTGCCGTGAGAGCTGCTGGCTGCTGCGGAAGGCGGTGAGCGTTGCAGTTGCGACCCCGCGTCCGACGTGTCGACCGGCGGTTGCGGCACCCGTCCCGGAGCGTCGCAGGGTGCGCCCCAGCGAGGCGCCCGTGATCATGACGATGCCGGCGATCAGCCCGATCGCCACTAGGAGCCCGGTACCGATCGATCCCACGGTGTGATCGGTGGCAAACCAGACCGACTCGCCCACGGCTCCGCCGCGCATTTGCATGATGTGGGGCCGAAACCAGCCGGTGTGCGCTGCACCATCAAGTCCGAACAGACCCGACGCGAGGGCGGTGCACAGGCTGAGGACGACCAACAGCGCGCCAACGCGCATCGCCGTCAGGCGCAGCAGGTCGTCGTAGAAGATCAGCACCCCGCCGAGTGCGACAAGCATCGGCGGCAAGACGATCACCAGCCGACCCACGAACAGGCGCAGGAGTTGTTCGATCCAGCCGCCAAGCGGTCCGACGCCGAATCCCAGGTAGATCTGCGCGGCCAGCAGCACGCCAAGGCCCACCACCAGCAGGCCGATGAGCTCGCGGCGTTGGTGGGGATGCCGTGCTGGCGCGGCGCGGCGCGGGGTCGGGCGAGAACTTTTGCGGCGCGTGCTCTTCGATGCGGCCCGGGGCAAACACCCTCCTGGGTGGAGCGGAACGATCTTCAATCCGGTTGGCCTTCCGAGGACCCAATTTGCGGTGCGGGGGCAATTTCCTGCCCGACCGGAGAGATCTCCGGGTGAATCCGGTCGACCGCATCGGCGGCCTGCCGCGCCCCCTTTGCCCCGGGTTGGGGCCCGCTCGCGGCGACACATTTGTGCCGACAGGTACGCCCTCGGGTGCATGGCGCGCTAGCGTTCGCCGTAGCGCACGTTCCCGACCTCCACTAAGGAGACTGCAGGTATGCCGTTTGAGCTCCCCCCGCTGCCGTACAGCTTTGATGCCCTCGAGCCGCACATCGATGCGCGCACGATGGAAATTCACCACGACAAGCATCACCAGGCCTACGTCACCAATGCGAACGCCGCCCTCGCGGGCACAGCGCTTGTAGACGCACCGGTCGAAGAGGTCCTGCGCAAGCTCGACACCCTTCCCGCCGACAAACAGGGGCCGGTCCGCAACAACGCCGGTGGGCACTACAACCACTCCCTGTTCTGGGAGATCATGGGCCCGAACGGTGGCGGTGACCCGACGGGTGACCTACTCGCCGCCATCCAGCGCAACTTCCACACGGTCGACGAGCTCAGGAAACTCATCAACGCCACCGGTGTGAGTCGCTTCGGCTCGGGCTGGACCTGGCTCGTCGTAGACGGTGGGAGCCTCGCCGTGATCTCGACCGCGAACCAGGACGCCCCCATCTCGGATGGCAAGACCCCGATCCTGGGGATCGATGTTTGGGAGCACGCCTACTACCTCAAGTACCAGAATCGCCGCCCAGACTATCTCGCCGCATGGTGGAGTGTTGTCAACTGGGAGGCTGTCGCCGGCAAGTACGCGGCCGCAACGGCCAAGTAGCTCCCGCGGGCGTGCGGGTCATGCCCCGTGCCGAGGAGTCTCGGATCAGGTGATCGCGTCGCTCGCGGTGGCGATCACCTGATCCCCGGCCCTCTGCCCGCGCGCTGGAGGCCGGACGCGCTTCGGCCTGGCGCGGGTGATCAGGCCTCGACGATGACCGGCAGCACCATCGGTCGCTGGCCGGTGCGCTTGCGGACGACCGACGCGACGGCGTCGTGGAGTTGATGCTGCAGCACCGTGAACTCGGTGACGCGGTTGGAGGATGACACGCGGATGCTGCGCTCGATCTCGAGTCGAGCCTCCTCGACGAGCTCCGCATCTGCGGCCGAGAATCCGCGGGTGATGACCTCGGGCTCGCCGATAAGCCGTCCGGTGTCGGATTCGATGCTCACCACGATCACGATCACCCCGTCATCGGCCAGGTGTCGGCGATCGCGCAGCACCTCGTCACCGACGTCGCCGACACCCGTGCCGTCGACGTACGTGACGCCGGCCGTGACGTGGTCGACGATCGCGGCGGCCTCGCGGTTCACCTCAAGGACATCACCGTTGTCGAGTAGGAAGATGTTCGCCTCTGGGGTGCCGAGCGCCCGGGCAAGATCCGCGTGGGCCCGTTGATGGCGGCGCTCGCCGTGGATGGGTGCAAAAAACGTCGGGCGCAGCAGCTGCAGCATCCACAGCAGGTCCCCCGAGGTCCCATGGCCGGAGACGTGGATTCGCGGGTCGGACTTGCTGGTGATCACATGTGCGCCGACACGCACCAGGCGGTTGATCGTCTCGTTGACCGCCAACTCGTTGCCCGGGACGGTGCGCGAGCTGTAGATCACGGTGTCCGAGGGCTCGATCGTGATCTGGTGGTGCTCTCCGCGCGCCATGCGTGAGAGGGCCGCCAGCGGTTCGCCCTGCGATCCCGTGCAGATGATCACCTGCTCGTCGGGGCGGTAGCCCTCAAGGTCGTTGATGCGCACGAGGGTTTGCGGCGGCGTGCGCAGGCACTGCAGGTTCGTCGCGATGCCCACGTTGCGCGACATCGAACGGCCGACGAGCGCAACCACGCGGCCGTCCTCATAGGCCGCCTCCATGATCTGCTGAATGCGGTGAATGTGCGAGCTGAAGGTCGTGATGATCACGCGTCCGGCGCAGGTCGCCATGACGCGGCGCAGCTGCTGGCCGACGGAGACCTCGGTTTGGGGCTCGGGGGGCTCCTCGGCGTTGGTGGAATCGGCGAGCAGCAGCGTCACCCCATCGGAGCCCAAGCGCGCCAGGGTGGGAATGTCGGCGCTTGGCGCGCCGGCGACCGGCGTGTGGTCGAACTTAAAATCGCCCGTATGCACGATGGTGCCCGCGGAGGTGTGGAGCGCCACCGCCAAGCAGTCCGGGATGCTGTGGGTCAGGGGGATGAATTCGGTGCGAAACGGGCCGAGCTGCGGCCCGGGGCCGGTGGTGACCTCGATCAGCTCGGCGCGGTCCAGGACCCGGTGTTCATCCAGCTTGGCCCGGACCAAGCCCAAGGCAAAGCGCGGACCCAGCACGCGGATGCGCCCGATCGCGCGCAGCAGGTAGGGCAAGGCCCCGATGTGGTCTTCGTGGCCGTGGGTGAGGATGACCGCCTCGAGCTGGTCGACGCGCTCCTCGACGTAGCTGAAGTCCGGCAGCACCAAATCGACGCCCAACTGATCGGGCTTCGGGAACGTGACGCCGCAGTCGATGATCACGAGGCGCCCCTCGTGTTCGACGACGTACATATTTCGGCCGATCTCCCCCGTGCCGCCCAGCGCGATGACGCGAACGGGACTAGTCACGGGCAAGTGCGCCGCGCTGCTCCAGCACGCTTTGCAGGATGTGGCGTTGCACGGGGCTTGCGGGCACCATCGGGAGCCGCATCCGGTCCGAGGGAATCAGGCCGAGCATTTCAAGGGCCGCCTTAATGAGGATCGGATTGGAGGTGACAAACAGCGCAGCATAAAGGTCTTGGAGGCCGGCATCGATCTGTCGGGCCCGCTCCCAGTCGCCCGCCGCCCCCGCTGCGACGATATCTCCCATCTCGCGGCCAACCAGATGCGAGGTGACTGAGATGACCCCGGCCCCGCCGAGCTCCGTGACCGGGAGCAGCAGATCGTCGTTGCCCGCGTAGACGACGAGCTCGCGGGCGGCGCTGATCGCGCGCAGCTGTTCGAGATCGTCGTGGGCCTGCTTGAGCCCGACGACGTTCGGAATGCCGGCGAGCTCCGACACGACCGTCGGGTCGAGATTGAGGACTACGCGCCCAGGAATGTTGTAGACGATCACCGGCAGTCCGACCGCGGCGATCGCGGTGAAGTGGGCAACGATCCCCTCGCGAGGCGGCTTGTTGTAATAGGGCGTCACCGCGAGAACCGCATCGGCGCCGATCTCGGCAGCCAGTTCGGTCAGGTGCACCGAGTGGGCGGTGTCGTTGCTGCCCGTGTTGGCGACCACGGTGGCGTGATCCCCGACCTCGCGCTTGGCCAGCGCGTACAGGTGCAACTTCTCGCTGTCGGTGAGCGTGGACGCCTCGCCGGTCGTCCCCGCCATGACCAGGCCATCCGAGCCATTCGCGATCAGGTGGTGCATCAGTGCGACGCACGCCGCGTCATCGACGCGCAGATCGGCGTCGAAGGGGGTTACCATTGCAGTGAGGATCGCGCCGAACACCGTGTCATCTTACAGGCACCCCCGGGTTGCGGTCCGCTGCACGTCGGGCAGGATTGCCGCGTGGGCCACACGCGGATCACCGACGCCGACGATTCCCGGATGGATCTGTTCCGCCATCTGCGCGGTTCCGAGCGGCGGTTCTTGCGTCCTCCTCCCCTCGGCGCTCGCGAGGTGCCGTGCTTTGTCGTAGAGGGCGGGCGGGTTATCGCACGGGCCCTGGGCGCCGGTTACGTCCCGCTGGCCATCGCCGTGGATGCTCGCTGCGTCACCGATCTGCCCTGGATCGAGAACGCGGGCACCGAGGTGTTCGTCGCCGAGCACGCGCTGTTGCAGCGGATCACGGGCCTCGGGGTAATCCGGGAGGCGGTGGGGATCTTTGCGCGGCCCGCCGAGCGGGAGGCGCGCGAGCTGCTGGCGCGCTCGCAGCGGGTTCTCGTGCTCGAGGGCGTGGTGAACCCCATGAATCTGGGGGTGATCATCCGCAGCGCGGCGGCGCTCGGCGTCGATGCGACCCTCTGCGATCCCACCTCGAGCGATCCGCTCTACCGGCGCGCCGTGCGGGGTTCGATGGGCGCGGTGCTGACCCATCCGTGGGCCCGGATCGAGCCACTCCCGGGGAGCCTTGACGTCGTGCGAGCGGCGGGATTCCGTATCTTTGCCCTCGTGGCCGATCGGTTCGCAGAGCCCGTGGGAACCGCGCTGGCAGCGGCGAGTCCGCCCGTCGCGCTCGTGCTGGGAGGCGAGGGGCACGGCATCTCGCCGGGCGTGCTGGCCGGCGTGGACGCACAGGTGACGGTGCCGATGTCATCGGGCGTCGATTCGCTGAACGTCGGCGCGGCCGCGGCCGTTGCCTGCTACCTGCTGGGAGCCGCTAGCTGATGCACTCCACGTGGATCTCGTACGGCACGTTGTTGGTCACATACGGGTAGTAATAGATCGTCCAGCCGACGGGCGTGGTGCCATTGAGCTCCGGCCCGCTGCCGACGACGTAGCCAGCTTCTTGGTCGGTGATCTGCCCGCCCCCGCCGGTCGCCGACGAACCGTCCGGGCAGGAGATCGAGACCTGTCCTTCCAGGCCGTTCTGCGGAGTGTCGGTTCCCGTGCCGACGACATCGAGCATGCTGGTCGCAGCCGTCCCGGGTGGACCGATGCTTCCCGTCGCGCCCGTCGCGCCGGTGGCGCCGACGGAACCGGCCGGGCCGGTATTCCCATCACTTCCCTTGGGGCCCTGAACTCCTGGTCCCCCTGGGACCCCCTGGGCACCCGCCGGTCCGGTCGGGCCGGTTGGTCCGGTCGGGCCGGCGGTACCGGTTGCGCCGCCTCCGCCCGAGGTTTGCCCCGACCCTTCATTCAGGCTGATGATCTGAGTCTGCAGATCCTTGATCTCATTTGCGGCGCTGGTCATCTGCGCGGTGAACGTGCTGATTTTCTTCGAGGCGGTGTTGACCTGGGCCGCGAGGGTGCGCGCCTTGGCTTCGAGCGCGACGACCGTCGACAGCGGGGCGTACTTCACAGGTTTGGGCTTGGCCTTCGCCGACGTCGCGGCACCGACCAGCACAAGCGGCAGTCCCACGATCGCCACAGAGCCTGCGATGGCCACCATGCGTCGCGTGGATCTCGGGCGGCGGTTCTCGGAGGTCTGGGGAATCGCGCAGTGCTCCTCGAGTCGGCTCTCGCATGCGCTATCGGCATGTCCCCGCGAAAACCTTATGCCCTCCCTGTCTGGGGATGTGACGCCTCCAGCGTGGCGCCAAGTCCGCACGTGACGCAGGCCGCGCGTGCGTGCACGTTGGCGTCCAGGGCGAGCTGGCGCTCGCGTGGTCCGAGCGCCTCGGTTCTGAGCAGGCGCGCCTCGCAGTCCAGGGCCGTTGTCACATCCCGGAGCGCTCGCTCGGGGCGCGCGGCATCCCTGATGAGTCCGGGCGCGGCCTCGGTCAGCCCGAGGTACGTCTCGAGCGCAGCGGCCCGGATCTCGCCGCTCGGGTGCTGCGGGATCTCGTAGCGGGCCGCCATGAGCTCTCGTTCCCAGGAGCCCACGCTGCGCCGGTAGCGCTCGACCTGCGCCGCGGCAGCGAGGGCGAGGCGGGCGGTCAGTCCCCCCGCAAGTCGCGAGATCTCCGAGAGGGCTCCGACAAGCCGGGCCCGGGCCTCGGCGCTGGAGGGATCGCGTGTCCAGGTGCGGATCGCCCGCACCAACGCATCGGCGGCGTGCGGGCCGAATTGATTTGTGACCCGCCGGACCACGCGCAGCAGCGTCTCGGTCATGGCCTGGCGCCGAGCGGCGGGGAGCCGAGGCCGCAGACGGACCGCCGGCCGCCCGAGGTCGCCGCACCGCGCTGACCCCGGGCGTTCACGCGCTTATCGCGCGCCCGCGGCGTCGAGCGTCGCGATGTCATCGGTCTGCAGTGAGACGGTCGCCGCCACGGCCAGGTCGGCCAGTTGGTCGGGTGTCGTGGCGCTGACGATCGGCGCGGTGATGCTCGGTCGTGCGAGCAACCATGCGATCGCGACCTGTGCTGGCGAGGCGTCGTGGGCGGCGGCGATCCGATCCACGGCGGCGAGCACGCTCCACCCGCGGGCGTTCATGTAGTCGTGCTCAACGCCAGCGGCGCGGCCGCTTTGCGGGACGGCGGCGTCGGGCCGGTACTTGCCCGACAAGAACCCGCGCGCCAGTGCGTAGTACGGCGCGACACCCAGGCCCCGCGCCACGCACAGCGCTTCGAGCGGGCCCTCATAGCCGTCGCGATCGAGCAGGTTGAAATGCGGCTGGTGGACCGAGAACGCGGTCAGTCCGGCCGCGGCACTGATATCGAGAGCGTCGGTCAAGCGCTCCGTGGAGTAATTCGAGGATCCGACCGCCCGGACCAGGCCCTCGCGCACCAGTTCGTCAAATGCCGCCAGGGTCTCGCTGAGCGGCGTGTCGGGATCGTCCTCGTGGGCGTAGAACAGGTCCAGGGTGTCCGTCTGCAGGCGCTCGAGCGACCCTTCGACACCCCGACGGATGTGATCGCGGGTGAGCCCCTTGGTAAAGGCCCCTCCCGCCATGCCGACTTTGGTCGCGATCACGACGCGGTCGCGGTTGCCGGTCTCGGCGAGCCAGCGCCCGATTATCGTCTCCGACTCACCACCGTGGTTGCCCGGGGTCCACGCCGAATAGATGTTGGCGGTGTCGATAAAGTTACCGCCGTGCTCGATGAATGCGTCCAGCACCGCGAACGACGCATCGGGGTCCGCCGTCCAGCCGAATACGTTGGTGCCCAAACAAATCGGCGAGACGTCAAGTCCGCTTGCGCCCAGTGGGCGTCGTGTGGCCAAAGAGCCTGGCATTAGTCCTCCGTAGGAAACAGCAACGGCTCAAGCCCGAGCGTGAGCCCCGGGCGATCGGTGACTTGACGCAGCGCCAAGACGACCCCCGGCATAAAACTCTCCCGCGAGAGTGAGTCGTGGCGAATGGTCAGGGTTTCCCCGAGCCCACCGAGGATGACCTCCTGGTGGGCGACGAGACCGGGCAAGCGCACCGAGTGGATCACGGGATTGCCGCCCATCAGTGCTGCCGTGCGCAGCGCGGTCCCCGACGGGGCGTCGAGCTTTTTGTCGTGATGCAACTCGATGATCTCCGCTCGCTCCATGTGGCGGGCAGCTTCGGCGGCGAAACGCATCATGAGTACGGCGCCCACGGCGAAATTGGGAGCAATGATCACATTGGCATCGCCGGCATCGGCGCGTATGCGCAGCTCGGCAATCTGTTGATCGTCGAGACCGGTGGTGCCGATGACCGCGTGGACTCCCGCATCGAGGTACGCACGTGCGTTGTCGAACACGAACTCGGGCTGTGTGAAGTCGACCGCCGCATCGATGCCGCCCGCCTCGAGCGCCGACGCGACGTTGGCGAAAACGCCGGGACCCGGCGCGAGTGCCGGATCGACGCGCGCGGCAACCGTCATGCCTTCGGCGGCGCTGACCGCGTCGACCACCGTGCTGCCCATGCGTCCCGCAGCTCCGGTGACCATCACGCGAATCATCGGGCGACAACCTCCTCGGCAATGTCTATGGGCGCGGCGTCGGCAAGGTGCGGGGTGACCTTCGCGATTCCCGATCTGATCAGGTTCGTGTTCGGTCCAATCGCCGCAACGCTCATCGTCTCGGGCTGCCAGAATTCGGCGGCCAGCGCCTGGAGGTCCTCGGCGCGCACCTGGTCGACGCGGTCGATGATCTCGTCGATGGTGAGCATCTCGGAGTTCGTGACCACGGCGCGGCCCAGGCGATTCATGCGCGTTCCCGGACTCTCGGTGCCGAGTACCAGACGCCCCTTGAGGTGATCCTTGGCGCGTTGGAGCTCCGCAGTCGGGACGGCATCCTCGCGCAGACGGCGCAGTTCGGTCTCGATCACCGCGCAGCAGGTCGCCAGATTGTCCTCGCGGGTTCCCAGATGGACGACGACCTGACCCGCATCTGCGTACCCGGCGGTGTAGCTGCCGACCGAGTAGGCCAGGCCCCGCTTCTCGCGGACCTCCTGAAACAGACGGCTGCTCATCAGGCCGCCCAGCAAGGTGTCGAGCACCGCCTGTGCGTGGCGGCGCGGATCCGAGCGCGTCAGGCCGGGGCCCCCGATGCACAGATGGACCTGCTCGGTGGTCTTCTGGACCAACGCGAGGCGTGGGTCGCCGGCTTGCGCCGGCACCGGCGCCTCGGGCGCGGAACCGTTGCGCAGCTCGCCAAGCAGGCTGTTGCTCAGACCCATCAGGGCGTCGTGCTCAATATTCCCGGCTGCCGCGACGACCATGTTGGGGGCCCGGTAGTGGTGCGCGTGGTAGGCGGCAATATCTTCCCTCGGGATGTTGGCGACAACATCGGCGGTGCCGATGACCGGCCGTCCCAGGGGCTGATCCGGGAAAATCGCCCGTACCAGCATGTCGTGTACTTGATCCTCTGGGTCGTCGGCGTACATGGCGATCTCTTCGCAGACGACCTCGCGCTCTTGATCGAGGTCCGCGAAGATCGGATGCGAGAGCATGTCGGCGACCACCGGAAAGCCGCGCTCGATAAGTTCGTCGAGCAGGCGAATGTAGACGACTGTGTAGTCGCGCCCGGTGGCGGCGTTGACCTCGCCGCCGAAGCCATCAAAAATCTGTGCGATTTCCTCGGCGCTGTAGCGCGGCGTGCCTTTGAACAACAGGTGCTCCAGAAAGTGCGAGACGCCCGCCTGAGCGGGCGTCTCGAACCGCGAACCCACACCGATCCAGATTCCGAGCGCCACGGAACGGACACCCGACATCGGCTCGCTGACGACGCGCAGTCCGCGGGATGTCGTATCCAGGCGGGGGCGGTCGCCAGCCATGGTTAGTCCTCTTCGGTCAGTCGGCGGCGGCGGCGGCGCGGCGGACGTGCCGCCTCGGCCTCCAAGACCGCCTCGGCCTCGCCGGCGTCCAGGCCATCGCCCGCGACGGGCTCGCCGAGATCCTCGAGTCCGATGATCCGCAGGCCGACGCGACCCCGGGCCTTGTCGACTTCCACCACACGCACGTCGACCGTGTCACCACGGTTGATGACGTCCTCGACCCTGTCCACGCGACCTGATGAGAGGTTCGAGATGTGCAACAGGCCATCGACGCCCTTGGTGAGTTCGACGAACGCGCCGAAGGTGGTGGTCTTGACGACCTTGGCACCGTTGAACACGTCGCCGACCTCGACGTCCTTGGTCATGGCGCGAATGGCCTCGACACACGCTTTTGCCTTCAGGCCTTCGACGCCGTAGACGCTGACCGTTCCATCGTCCTCAATGGAAATCTCGACGCTGTATTCCGCCTCGAGGCCGCGAATCGTCTCGCCGCCCTTGCCGATAACGGTGCCGATGCGCTCCGGGTCGATCTTGATGGCCGTGATGCGGGGCGCGAAGTCCGAGAGCTCTTCCCGGGGACCCGAGATCGTGCTCTGCATGATCTTGAGAATGTGCAGACGCCCGCGACGCGCTTGTTCCAGGGCGTCACGCAGAATCTGGAAGGTCACGCCGCTGATCTTGATGTCCATCTGCAGGGCGGTAATTCCGGACTCGGTCCCGGCGACCTTGAAGTCCATGTCGCCAAGGTGGTCCTCGTCGCCCTGAATGTCGGTCAGGATCACATAGTCATCGCCCTCGCGGATCAGGCCCATGGCGATGCCTGCGACCGGGCGCGTGATCTTCACGCCGGCGTCCAGGAGCGCCAGGGTGGATCCGCAGACCGAGGCCATCGACGACGAGCCGTTGGACTCGAGAGTCTCTGACACCAACCGCAGCGTGTACGGGAACTCGCCCTCGTCGGGGATCATGGGGATCAGGGCGCGCTCGGCGAGGGCACCATGGCCGATGTCGCGGCGCTTGGGGCCGCGCATCGGGCCTGCTTCCCCGACCGAGTAGGGCGGGAAGTTGTAGTGGTGGATGTAGCGCTTGCTGGTCTCGATGCCGAGGCCGTCGATGCGCTGCGCGTCCTTGAGCGTGCCCAGGGCGAGAAGCGTCAGGACCTGAGTCTCCCCGCGGGTGAACAGGCCCGAGCCGTGGGTGCGCGGCGCGACCCCGACCTCGGCGGTGATCGGACGGATCTCGTCGCTCGAGCGACCGTCGGGCCGTACCTTCTCGACGGCGATGCGGCGGCGGATGATCGTCTTTTGCAGACTGTCGAACGCGCGGTTCAACGATGCACGATCCTCAGCGCCGGGTTCGTCGCCGAGGATCTCGGCGATCGCGGCTGCCCGGACATCGGCGACCTTGTCGCGGCGCTCGAGCTTGCCCTGCTCAAGGGTCGCCTGTTCAAGATTGTCGAGGACCGCGGCCTGAACCCGGGTCAGCATGTCGGGCTCAACGGCGACCGAGGTGACTTCCCACTTTTCCTTGCCGGCAATACGTGCGAGTTCGAGCTGCGCGGCGCAGAGCTTCTTGATCTCATCGTGCGCGATCGCAAGGGCCTCCAGAAGCGACTCTTCGTCGACTTCCTTGGCACCGGCTTCCACCATCGAGATGGCTTCCGCGGTTCCGGCCACGATCAGGTCGAGGTCGGATTCCTCGATCTCCTGGAGGGTCGGGTTGATGATGAAGTCATCCCCGATCAGGCCGATACGCACCGCCCCGACCGGGCCCTGGAATGGCAGGTCGGAGATCGTGAGCGCCGCCGAGGCGCCGTTGATGCACAGGATATCGAAGGCGTTGATCTGGTCGACGCTCAGCACCGTGGCGATGACCTGGACCTCGTTGCGGAAGCCCTTGGGCCACAACGGCCGGATCGGCCGGTCGGTCATGCGGGCGGTGAGAATCGCGCGCTCGCTGGGGCGGCTCTCCCGCTTGATGAATCCGCCGGGAATCTTGCCCGCGGCGTACATGCGCTCTTCGATGTCGACCGTCAGCGGGAAGAAGTCAAACCCCTCGCGCGCACTGCGGGCGCCAACTGCGGTGACCAGGACCATGTTGTCCCCGGACCGTACGACGACAGCGCCGTTCGCCTGCTTGGCGAGCTTGCCCGTCTCAAAGACGATCGGGGTGCCCCCGACGTCTGCTTTTACGACAGCTAATGCCATCTCATTCCTCATCTCTGCTGGGACCCCCTGGCCCCAGCGCTCCAGTGGGGTCCCAGCATCGAGCGATGCCGGCGACCAGCGTCAATTGCGTGTGATTCTGCGCATACCTCACTGCGCCAGCGTTCGGCCACGATGCCCGCACGCCCGCACAGTTGCCCGCCGGTGTCTTAACGGCGCAGCCCCAGCTTCGCGACGAGCGCCCGGTACCCCTCGAGGTCGGTGCGCTGCAAGTAGTTCAGCAGCCGGCGACGACGGCCGACCATCTTCAACAGGCCGCGGCGTGAGTGATGATCCTTCTTATGCGTGCGCAAGTGCTCAGTGAGCTCGTTAATGCGCGTGGTGAGCATCGCGACCTGCACCTGAGCCGACCCCGTGTCGGCGTCGTGTCGTGCATGCGTGCCCATAATCTCGAGCTTCTGGTCTCGTGTCAGCAAACTGGTGCTTTCTCCTGATTCGGCCTCGGCGCCGCAGTACAGCCGCACCGGGTCATAAGGCGACCACGCCCCTTGCGCTGGCACGGTTGCCAGCCTGCGCGTCGTCCATCTGCACACATCCGTGTGTGCGGGGCGACGAGGTATGGTCAGTTCGCGATGCAGGGTAGCAAACCCGCTCACCGCGGCGTCGGCGCTCAGGCGTGCTTGCTGGGTCCGCTGGCAGAGGTGCCCACCAGGGCACGCGTCTGGGCGATGTCGGAAGTGATCTGGGCAATCAGGTCCGCGGAGTCGGCAAAGCGCTGTTCGTCGCGCAATCGCGCGACGAACTGGACCCGGATCGGCTCGTCGTAGAGGTCGGGTCCGTCGTAGTCGAGCAGGAAGGCTTCGATCCGCATCGGGTCGCGCTCGTGACCAACGCGAAAGGTCGGGGCCACGCCCACGTTGATCGCGGCAGTCGATTGACCGTGACGAGTCGTCGCGGTGCCGGCGTAGACCCCCCTGCCGGGGATCGCCGTGTCGGTAATGGGCTCGATGTTGGCGGTCGGAAGCCCGAGCGCTCGACCGCGTTGATCGCCGGGCACGACGATTCCCTCGATGATGTGTGGGCGCCCGAGCAGTTCAGCGACCTCACCGAGCCGGCCCTCGCTGATCAGGCGACGGATTCGGGTCGAGCTGATCGGCTTTCCGTCGTGGCTCGTGATGATCCCGGGAGAGATCACCTCGACGCCGCGTGCTCGACCATAGGCGCGCATCCCTGATGTCGTGCCAGACCCGCCGCTGCCGAAGCGGAAGTTCTCCCCCACGACGACGATTTCGGCGCCGATCGGCGGTGAGGCGATCATGTCGACGAACCGATCGGCCCGGATTCGGGCAAACGCGCGGGTAAACGGCAGCACCAGGAGCTCATCCACGCCACACGCAGCGATCAGGTCGGCCTTGAGGTCGACCGGTGTGAGCACGGTGGTCCGCAGCTCGGGGCGCAGGACGGCGATCGGATGTGGTTGAAAGGTCATCACCATGACCGGGATACCCTGGGCCCGTCCATGCTCACGTGCCAGGGCGATCACCGCGCGGTGGCCGAGATGCACACCGTCGAAGGTGCCGATCGCGACGGCGCGGCGATGATCGCCAACCGGCAGTTCGCCCAGTGACGCGTAGGTCTTCACTGGTACTCCGGGCCCACGAACACGCTCTTGGGGCGCAAAAGGCCGGTCTCGGAGATCGCGATCGCCAGGAGGGTGCCGTCACCGGCCGTGATGATGACCTCTCCGTCGGGCAGCGCGGACGGAATTGCCCGTCCATGGATCAGCGCGCGGGCATCGTTGGGACCCGCCACGCAGACCGGCATATCGTCAAGCAGTGAGGTCAACGGCACCGGTGCGAGGTAAGGGACCTGGTCTAGGGGGATCGCGTCCGCGATCTCGAGATGACCGATCGCGGTGCGACGCAGTGCTTGGCAGTATGCACCGCAGCCAAGATGCTCGCCGAGGTCGGCCGCGATTTGCCGGACGTAGGTCCCTTTGCTGACACGCAGATCGAGGGTCAGCTCATACGTGTCGGCCCGATGATCGACCAGCTCCAGTTCATGCACCAACATCGACCGCTCCGGAGTGGCGACGACCTCCCCCCGCCGAGCGCGGTGGTAGAGCCGCTCGCCGTCGATCCGCACGGCCGAGTACGCGGGCACGCGCTGTGTTGTCCAGCTGCCGACCTCCCGGAGCGAATCCTCGATCTTGTCGATGCCCGGCACCGGGCCGCCGGGGGTAATCGGACCCTCGGGGTCCCCGGTCTCGGAGCGAGCGCCCATGCGAATCGTGGCGCGGTAGGACTTGGGTTGCCCGCTGATGCGATCAGCCAGCCGCGTTGCGCGTCCGGCCAGAATGATCAGCAGTCCCGTGGCGAAGGGGTCAAGGGTGCCGGCGTGCCCAACCTTGGTGCCGCGCGACAGGCGCCGACGGACATCCCGCACGACGTCGTGCGAGGTCGGCCCGGCGGGTTTGTCGACAAGCCAGGCCCGGGCTTGCCAGCGATCAGTGCTCACCAGCGAAGTGCCCGCCGACACGGGACGCGATCCACGCGAAGAGCTCATCGATCGAAATATCGGTCGAAAACCCGGCTGCGGACCGGTGCCCCCCGCCGCCATAGTGCCGGGCGATCGCCGAGACGTCGGGCTCGCCATCACCGGAACGCAGCGAAACACGCCAGCCTTTGTGGCCCGACTGGCGCGCGAGTCCGGCCACCTCGACTCCCTTGACACTGCGCATCGCCTCAACGATGCCCTCGGTGTCGTCGCCGCCTGCGGCGTGGAAATCATCGGGCCCCAGCTTGGCGAGCATCAGGCGGCCGTCACAGAGCAGCTGCGCCCCCTCGACTGCGCGTCCGAGCAGCCGCAGTCGGCACTCTGGCTGCTCCTCGTACAGGTGACGCGCGACCAGATGCGGATCGACGCCGACCTCGAGACAGCGCCCGGCGATACGGTGCGCCTCGACGCCGGTGTTCGAGTAACAGAACCGTCCGGTATCGGTCAGCAGCCCGACATAAAGTGGCTCGGCGACGTCCTGGGTCAGCGGCAGCTTGGCCGCCTCGAGGACGTGCATCACAACCTCTGCGCTGCTGGATGCCTGGTCCTCGACGAGGTTCAGGTCACCAAAGCGGGTGTTGTCATGATGATGGTCGAGGTTGAAGATCTCCACGACGCCCTCGTGGGGCGAGTGGTCCGTCCACAGGCGCCCCTCGCTCGCGCAGTCGACCGCGATCAGGATGCGCCGCTCATCACCCGGTGGCGGTCCCGTCTGGACCACCTCACCGTCGCGGAGGAGAAAAGCGAACTCGTCGGGCACCGGCGTGTGATCTGGGTGTCGCATCACCACGTCGTGACCGGCCGCACGGAGGGCGCGAGTCAGTCCGAGCATCGAGCCAATGGCGTCGCCGTCGGGGTTGCGGTGGGTGGTGACGGCCAGACGCAGAGGTCCCCGGGTCAGCCGCCCGGCAATCTCTTGCGCCCCGACGTCACGACCCACCGCCGAGGCACTGGCGCTGTCGCTGTGGGTGGTCATTCGGTCGTGTCCTCGGGGCTCGTCTCGGTCGCGGCCAGCTCCGGGGCGATTTTGTCGATCAGGCGAGCGATGCGCCGCGCATGGTCCTGCTGGGTGTCGTAGACGAATTCCAACTGCGGTGTATTGCGGGTCCGCATGGCGCGCCCGACGCGTGATTGCAGGAGCCCCCGCGCGGATTCCAGCGCCCGCAGACTCGGCTCGCGCTGGGCCTTGGTGAGGGTCGTGAAGTAGACGGTCGCCGCGGCGAAATCCGGGGAGGGCGAGACGTCGGTGATGGTCACGAAGCCGAGTCGTGGATCGGAAAGGTCCCGAATCAGGCTTTGGGCGAGCACATCCTTGATGAGCTCTCCCCCGCGTCGTTGTCGATTTCCAGGCGGGGTCATCGGCATCCTTCCAGGTAGTCGGGTGAGCCGTCGACGGGGCGCAGGTCGCGCAGTTCGTCGATCACCACGAATGCTTGGTCGTTGTGCAGGGATCGGCTGACGGACTCGAGTTGCTTCCCCAACTCGCCGGCGTCGGGCCCGACGAGTGCCACGGTGATCTGCGCGCGCTGCCACAGGTCATGGTAGTCGACCTCGGACACCGCGCAGCGATGGTGATCACGCATTCGGGACAGCAGGCGGCGCAGCTCCCGGCGCTTGTCCTTGAGGGACGTGCTCACCGGGAGATGCAGATCCGCGCTGACGGTGCCGACGTAGCCTGCACCCATACCCGTGGTCCGCCCTACTCGGCCGGTTCCGCCGCAGCCTGGGCGGTCCGGGCCACCTCGCGCAACTCAAAGGCCTCGATGATGTCGCCGTCCTTGACGTCGTTGTAGTCCTCGAGCAAAATGCCGCATTCGAAGCCCTGCTGGACCTCGCGGGTATCTTCGTTAAAACGCCGAAGCGAGCCGATCCGACCTTCGTGAACCACGGTCCCGTCGCGGAGCAGCCGGGCTTGGGAGCCGCGGCGAATCGTCCCGTCGAGGATGTAGCAGCCGGCGATCGTGCCCAGGCGGCTGGCGCGGAAGGTGGTGCGCACTTCGGCTTGCCCGGTGATGTCTTCGACGATGTCTGGCTCCAGAAGACCGACGAGCGCGTCACGGACATCCTCGATCGCGCGGTAGATGACGCGGTAGGTGCGGATATCGACGCCTTCGCGGTCTGAGAGCAGCTTCGCCTCCGGTCGCGGCCGGACGTTGAAGCCGATGATGATCGCCTGAGATGCGGCCGCCAGGTTGACGTCCGACTCGGTGATGGCGCCCACACCGGTGTGGATGATGCGCAGGCGCACCTCGGTCTGCTCAACCTTCTCGAGCGCGTCGACCAGTGCACCAACCGACCCCTGCACGTCGCCCTTGACGATGATGTTGAGCTCCTTGAGCCCGCCCTCCTTGATCCGTGAGAACAGGTCGTCGAGTGAGACCGGGGCACGGCGGTTGGCCAGCTCCTCGGCGCGCAACCGCTGGCTGCGCTCACCGGCCAGCTGGCGGGCGGTGCGCTCATTGTCGACGATCCGAAACTTGTCCCCGGCGTCGGGGACACCCGAGAGCCCGAGAACCTCGGCGGGCATCGACGGGGTGGCCTCGGTCATCGGCACCCCGATGTAGTTGCTCATCGCGCGGACGCGGCCGTACTGCTCGCCGGCGAGAATGATATCCCCAACCCGCAATGTGCCGCGCTGCACGAGGACGGTGCAGACCGGGCCGCGGCCGGGATCCAAACGCGATTCGATGACGGTTCCCGATGCCTGCGCATTCGGGTTGGCCTTCGGTTCGGCGTCGGCGTCCGCCACCAGCAGCACCGTCTCCAGAAGGTCGTCAATACCCTCGCCCGTGAGCGCAGAGACGTTGACGAACTCGTGGGTGCCACCCCAATCCGAGGGAATGACGTCACGGGTCGCCAATTCTTGGCGGACGCGATCGGGGTTCGCATTTTCCTTGTCGATCTTGTTGACGGCGACGACGAACGGCACCTCGGCGGCGCGCGCGTGGTCGATCGCTTCGATGGTCTGTGGCATCACGCCGTCGTCGGCGGCGACGACGATCACGGCGACATCGGTGATCTTGGCGCCGCGTGCCCGCATCGCGGTAAAGGCCTCGTGCCCTGGCGTGTCGAGGAAGGTGACCATGCGCGCGTCGTGATGGACCTGGTAGGCGCCGATGTGCTGGGTAATACCCCCAGCCTCACCGGCTGCCACCTCCGTCTTGCGGATTGCGTCCAAGAGCGACGTCTTTCCGTGATCGACGTGACCCATGACCGTGACCACTGGTGCCCTGGCGACCAGGTCCTCGGGCGCATCGTCGAAGGTGTCAACGCGCTCATTCTCGTCCTCGGCGTGCACGATGTGCACGACGCGGCCGAGCTCTTCGGCGATCAGCTCCATGGCCTCGTCCGACAGAGACTGCGTGAGGGTTACCAACTCGCCTGCGACCATCATCAGCTTGATGATCTGCGCCGACGAGACCGACAAGGCCTCACCGAGATCTTTGACGGTGGCTCCAGACGCCACATCGACCGGCGTGAGATCCGGCGGGGCAGGTACGGCGGGAACGCTTTCGCGCTCGGGCCCACGGGCACCGGGACGGCCCGTCCCACGACCGGCCGGCCCCTGGGCGCCACCGCGACGGTTTGCCTGTGCATCGATCACGACGCGACGCGGCCGGCCGCGTCGGTTGCCACCACCACCACCACCACCACCACCACCAGGCTGACCACCGCCGGGCGGGCCGCCTTGGCGCGCTCCGCCTGGGCCACGACCAGGAACGGCAGCAGGACGGCCACCGCGGTTGTCGTCGGGGCGTGCGCCGCCGGCTTGCTGGCGCCCTTGGGCGGGGGTGGGACGTGCATTGCCGCCACGATTGTCAGGGGTCCCGGGCCGCTCTGGGGTACGCGCCTGGCCACGGTCGCCCGATGGCGGCCCGGAGCGCGACGGGGCATTTTCTTGGGCTGTGCGGGCCGGTTGCTCGGGTGCCTTGGCGACGACGGGCGGGGGGGTCGCGGGAACTGGTTCCGGCGTCGGTTCGACGGCAGGGACGGCCGCGGCGATTGGCGTCTCAGGCGTCGGCTCGGGAGATGGAGTTGGCGCGGTCTCGGCGATCGGCGCCGGAGTCTGCGGGGCTGGCTCGGGGGCCGGTGCGGGGGCGGGCTCGGGAGCGAGCTCCGGCACCTGGACCGGGGCAACCTCTGGCGCGGTCGGGACTTCGGTCGTTGGTGCAGGGGCGCTCGGCGCCGGGACGTCGGGCACCTCCACGGCGGCCGGCGTCGGCTGCTCAGGAACTGCCTCCTCCTGGAAACGCGGACGCGGACGCGGCCGGGGGCGCGTGGGACGCGGCGTCATCGGCTCTTCGACGGCGGGTTCCGGGGTGGTGACGGCTTCGGCCTTCGCCGGCCGCTCCTGCTCGACCTCCAGAGGCGTTGCGGGCTGCGGGTGTCGGTTCGGATTGAGCAAGTGCAGCGCCCAGTCGACGTCAACCGTCGATGAGGCGGTCTTGACGACCATCCCTGCACGCTGAAGCCGCTGCAGCACCAAGCTGCTGGGCAGCCCCTCATCCTTTGCGATCTCGTAGACCCGCTTCTTCGCCATCGCTCTCCTTGGACAGATTACGCCGCGAGGCTCTCGAGGAGCCCCGGATCAATGAGTAACTCGCCGCCCCGCATGCGCATGGCACGCGGAAACGCTCGCCGTGTTTGTGCGACCTCAAAGCACGCGGTGCCCGCACAAACATAGGCCCCACGACCGGGCAACCGGCACGCGGGATCGCGTACGAGCTGACGTGGACTGTACTCGCCTACGGCGACAAAGCGCACCAGCTCGCGCTGAGGCGCACGGCGGCCGCACGCGACGCATCGCCGAATGGGAATGTGCCGGGGTGTGGCGGACGCCGTCAGCTGCCCTCCCCGGCGCTTGCCGCGGGGTCGCCGGCGTCAGCCAGGCCGGAGATTCGGGCAAAACCCTTTGGCGTGATCGCTTCCTGGACCTCTTCGGTGGTGAGCGCTCGCCCGAGCGACTCCTCGAGGCCGACCAATTGCGAGTGGGCCGGGATGGCGCAAAAGCGGGTGCCTTCCTCGGCGGCGTTGGGGCAACGGCGCCCGTTGCGCAGCACCGCGACACAGCGTGCCTTCCCACCCACGGCCTCATCCTCGAAGGTCTCCGCGCCTTCGGATGCGAAGGTGGACTCGTTCTTGATGTCGATGCGCCACCCGGTCAGGCGCGCGGCGAGCTTGGCATTCATGCCCTCGCGCCCAATCGCCAGTGAGAGCTGATCGTCGGGAACGATGACGGTCGCCTGACGATTCTCATCGTCGACGAGCACCTCGCGTACTCGCGCCGGCGAGAGGGCTTTGGCGATGTAGCGGGCGGGTTCGTCGTTGAACGGGATGATGTCGATCTTCTCGCCCCGGAGTTCGCTGACGACCATCCGCACCCGAGAGCCTCGCGGTCCGACGCATGCGCCGACCGGGTCGACACCCTGGACGTTGGAGATCACGGCGATCTTCGAGCGCCACCCGGGTTCCCGGGCGACGTTGCGGATCTCCACCAGGCCGTCGGCCATCTCCGGCACCTCGAGCTTGAAGAGCTCCTTGACGAGTTGGTCGGCGCGGCGCGAGACGATCACCTGTGGGCCCTTGGCGGAACTGCGGACCTCGGTGATCACGGCCTTGACACGGGATCCGTGGTCGTAGCGCTCGCCCGAGACCTGCTCGCTCTCTGGGAGCAGCGCTTCAACACGTCCGAGATCGACCAAGGTGTAGCGGTGATCGGACTGCTGCACGATGCCCGTGACGACGTCTCCGACACGGTCCACGTACTCGTCGTACATGAGCTCGCGCTCGGCTTCGCGGATGCGCTGGTAGATGACCTGCTTGGCGGTCATCGCAGCGATGCGGCCAAAGTTGTCGGGCGTCACGTCGATCGAGTCGATCTCTTCATCGGCGTAGGCGTCCCAATCGATCTCGGGCTCGGGGGCCTCAAACTCGTCCAGGTCGGCGTCCTCGGGAATTTCGACCTCTGGCTGAGGCAGTGTGCGCAGCGGCTCGCCCTCGGGAGGCAGCAACTGAAACACGCGCATGTCGCCGCTGTCGCGGTCGATCTCCACACGTGCGTGCTCGGCCGCGTCGGGGGTCTTCTTGTAGGCCGCGAGCAACGCGTCCTCCAATGCCACCAACAGGGTCTCGGCGTCGATCCCCTTCTCGCGCTCAATCTGCTTGATCGCCTCGATGATCTCGCGGTTCAACTCAAACTCCTCGTCTGAGGCATCGGCCAACCGACCACGTGTGTGGTCGCGCCTGCGGACGTCCTGTGATCTAGCACTTGTTTGCCCCATCGCGGTCGCACGCGCGCCGGATGGCGGTGAACGGCACTTCAATGACTCCCGATGGGGTTTTCAGCCGAACGCCATCCGGTGTCACGGATTCCACGACACCTTCCCGCGAGCGCTTTTTCCCATCTTCGTCGATTCGCAACGCGACGCGATGGCCGCGGGCCTGCTCGTAATGCTCGCGGGTGCGCAACGCGGGTTCGGGCCCTGGGGACCACACCTCGATGCCGTATCGGTCGTTGAGTCCCGTGGACTGCAGCGCCCGAGTCACCTGCTCGCAAATTTCATGATCGACCCCGTCGGGGTGATCGACGACAACACGCAGGATCCCGGAGTGCGCGGGCCCGACGAGCGTGACTTCGCGCAGATCGACGCGTGGGAGCTGGACAGACAAGCATTCCTCGACTTCGCGTTCCAGCGACTCGCGGACCTTCACCTGTCACCCCCTCTCACGTCGTCGTGCGAACCCACCCTTTCGCCGGAAACAAAAAAGAGCGGGCCGTTACGCCCACTCCCTGCCCATCCGTACGAACATCCCTGTCACGAAAAGTTCGCCAACCAAGATAGCACTCCTCGCGGCCCGCAGTTACGCGCCGGCCGGCGCCGAACGTGGCGCACGTCGGGGTCGCGCAAGCTCCGCGGTGTCCAAGATCAGCGTCACCGGGCCGTCGTTTTCGAGCTCGACGTCCATGTGCGCGCCGAAGACGCCGGTCGACACGGGGATCCTGTGCTGATGCAGTCGCTCCAGGTAGGCGTCGATGACCGCGCGCGCGTGATCGGGGTCGGCGGCGGCGCTCCAAGAGGGACGATTGCCCCGGCGGATGTCTGCGTAGAGGGTGAACTGGCTGACGCACAGCACCGACCCTCCGACGTCACCGATCGCGAGGTCGAAGGGGCGATCGCCGCTGGCAAAGATTCGCAACCCGATCGTCTTGTCGGCGAGACGCTCAGCGTCGGCAGCGGTATCGCTCTGGGTGACGGCCACCAGGACAAGGAGGCCTGGGCCGATCTCGCCCACGATGCGATCGTCGACGTGCACCCGCGCTTTGCGCACCCGCTGCAGGACGATCCGCATCGACCGATTCTAGGGCGCAAAGCTACGATACGGGCATGTCCGCGAACGCCAACCTGCTCAACGCGCGCGTGGGGGCCTGCCTGTCGGAGATGCAGCTGTCTCCGGTCCCGCGCCGGGGCGCGGGCTGGTCGATTGAGCTCCCGTCGTCAAGGCGCGGCGTGATCGGTGTCGGGATCTTTGCCCGCGAGCGGACCGTGCGGATGTCCACGTTTTTCATGCGGGCGCCCGACCGCGATCACGTCGCGGTCTATCGTCGGCTGCTCGAGCGGAACCTCCAGATGGCCTACTGGCACTTCGGGCTCGACCGCGACGGAGATCTCTTTCTTGCGGCTCAGTTTGAGGACGACCAGGTCTCGGTTCCATTTCTGGACGCCGCTCTCGGGCTCGTGGTGACCTACGTCGACGAGACCTATGAGACGATTCTGCGGCTCGGCTTCGACGTCCCTGCCCACGTCGCGGTCGGTCCACCGCCGCAGCCGGAGGTTGCCGGTGGCGATGCCCCGGACAGGGCGGATGGTTAGCTCAGACCGGTTTGAAAGCAGCGCGCAAGCGTGAAGTGACGGGCCGCCAAGTCGCGGTTGCCGAGGCGCTCGAGCGCCTTTGCCAACCCAAAATGGGCGTAGCCATCGGTGGGTCCGAGCTCAACGGCCGCCGCGAACTCGTCCCGCGCCCGGGTGAAATCGCGGCACCCCATGTACGCACGTCCGAGGGCCTCGCGCACCGATGCTTTGTCCGGCTCCCAGCGCTTTGCCCGCTCGAGGGCGGTCGCCGCTTGGTGGAAGTCGTGCGAGCGCAGCAGCTCATGTCCTCGGGTAAAGGCGTCGTATGCCTCGGAGTCGCTCACGACCCGACCTCCGCCGGCGGATGGGTCAGCAGGGTGCTCGCTGCGTCAACGATGATCTGCGCGCAGACTGCCTTGGAGACATGTGGATGGGTGCGTTCCTGGGTATCGGGACCGATGATCGTAACCTGGTTGTCATCGCTGCCGAACCCGGTTCCAACGGCGCTGATGTCGTTGTAGACCACCATGTCGACCTGCTTGCGCACCCGCTTGGCCCGGGCGCGCGAGAGGCCTTGCGGTCCCGCTTCGGCGGCAAAGCCGACCAGAATCTGTCCTGGGCGCCGGGCGGCCCCCAGTTCACTCAACACGTCGGTCGTTCGCTCGAGCGCAATCTCGAGCGCATCGGACTGCGACTTGTCGATTTTACCGTCGACTGGGTGGACCGGTCGATAGTCGGCCACGGCGGCGGCCATGAGGATCAGGTCGGCGGCCGGTCCGCGCTCGCGGCACGCGACGTGTAGTTCATGGGCGGTCGGCGCGTCGACATAGGTGATGCCCGGATGGCGCGGCAGGTCGACGTTGGCGGCGATCACCGTCACGGCGCCGCCGCGACGGGCGGCCTCGTCGGCAAGCGCCCATGCCATTTTGCCGCTCGATCGGTTCCCGATGTACCGCACCGCGTCGATCGGCTCGCGGGTCCCGCCGCCCGTAATGAGCACCGCGACGCCGGCCAGCCGGTGCATGCCCCCGATCACGTCCTCGAGCGCCGCGTGGATCACCTCGAGCTCGGGAAGACGTCCGACCCCGACGTCCCCATCTGCCAAGACCCCGCTCGCCGGGGGAATGATGTGGACGCCCCGGCCTGCGAGGGTGTTCAGGTTCGCCTGCGTGGCGGGGTGCTGCCACATCCTGGTGTTCATCGCCGGGGCGAGGATGAGCGGACCGTCAAACGCGAGCGCGGAGGTCGTCAGCAAGCCGTCGGCGAACCCGGCCGTCAAGGCCGCCACGGTATTGGCGGAGGCCGGACAGATCAGCATCACGTCGGCAAAGCGCGCAAAATCCAGATGGTCGTAGCCCGGCGCGTCCGTGCGGCCGAACACATCGATGCCGACCCGGTGCCCCGACAGGGCCGCGAATGTCTCCGGGCCGACAAAGCGCGTGGCCTTCTCGGTCATCACGACCCGGACCTGGTGGCCGGCGCGCTGGAGCGCGCGCATCAGATCGACCGACTTGTACGCGGCGATCCCGCTGCTGACTCCTAGTAGGACGTTGGCCATTACTCGCTCCGCGTCACCGCATCCACGATCCGCGCCAGCTCCGCGCTGGCCACCTCCAGATCGTCATTACGAATCTGGTAATTGAACTCCTGACTGGCGCCAAGCTCAACCAGACTCTCAGCTAGCCGTGCCTGGATCTGCGCTTCCTCTTCGGTCTCCCGGGCACGCAGCCGACGGACGAGCTCATCCAGCGACGGCGGCTCGATGAAGACGGAGACCGCGTCGGGCAGCGTGTCGCGCATCGCGCGTGCCCCTCGCAGCTCTATCTCGAGGACGACGGAATCGCCTTCCCGGAGATGGCGCTCGACCTCCTCGCGCAAGGTGCCGTACCGGTTTCCGGCGTAGACGACATGCTCGAGGAAGTTGCCGTCTGCGACGTGCGCGAGGAACGCGTCTTCGGACAGAAAATGGTACTCGCGTCCGTTCTGCTCACCGGGTCGCATCGGCCGGGTCGTCGCGGAGGTGGCGGCGCGCAGAAACGGGAACTCTTTGAGCATGCGCTGGATCAGCGTGCCCTTCCCTGCCCCCGACGGGCCGGAAACGATAATCACGCGGGCCCGACGGTGGTCGGGATCAGCCGGCGGGGTCAGTGGTCGAGGAGGTCGACGAGCTCGGAGCGCTGCCGCTCGGAGAGTCCGCCGATGGTCTTGCCTTGGGAAATGCGGCAGTGGTTCAAGAAGCGGGTGGCCTTGACCTTCCCGTACTTGGGGACCGCAATCAGCATGTCGAACACCTTGGCCGTCTGCACGAACTCAGGTGGATCTGAGATCACGCTGGCGATTTGGACGTTGCCCTCTTTGAGATCGCGCTTGAGCTGCGCGCGCAGACTGCGAATCTCATTGGCCCGGCGCAACGCCTCCATCCGCTGGTCAAGCGAGCGCTCTGGTGCTTGAGAGGTCGACTTCGTCATCGTGCGGCGAGCATAAAAGGCAACTGACCGTCCTGGCAAGATCCCTCGAGGGGGGCAGTGGGAGCACCTGCCACATGATTCCTACGGGAAGTGGAGGATTCCGCCCCCGTTTGGCGTATATGAGCAGTTTACCCAACGTGCGCACTTTTGGGCAGCACTACGCGAAATCTACAGCCGCGGTGCGCAGGGTCGTGGCGCCGATATCTTGAAGGGCAACCGGTTCGACGTCGCTCGTGCCGAGGGCCATCGCCGCCGCCTCGGCGGCCTCAATCGTCGTAATACAGGGGATTCCCGCGCGGATTGCGGCATGGCGAATGGCGGCCCCGTCACTCCGGGCTCCTCCCCCGCTCGGGGTGTTGATCACCATTGCGATGTCCCCCGCCAGAATGGCATCGGCGATGTTGTCGGTGCCCTCAGAGACCTTGCGGACAAGATCGACGGGCACGTCGGCGCCCTGAAGGGCCGAGGCGGTTCCGGCGGTGGCGCACAGCGTGAGGCCGTGGGAGACCAATTCGGCGGCAAGCCTGACCGCGCGCGGCTTGTCGGAATCCCGTGTCGAGATGAAGACGCGGCCCGTCTTGGGAAGTGGCACCCCCGCTCCCCGCTGAGCCTTGGCAAACGCCGCCCCGAAGCTGGGTGCCAGCCCCATGACCTCGCCGGTGGCCCGCATCTCGGGGCCGAGCAATGGATCCGAGCCCGTAAACCGGGAAAAGGGCAGGACGGCCTCTTTCACCGCGACATAGCGGGGGTTTCGACGCGTCGGGAGGTCGAGATCTCCGATGGATGCGCCCAGCATGACGCGCAGCGCATGGCGTACCAGCGGTACACCGGTCGCTTTGGCCACGAAGGGAATCGTGCGCGATGCGCGGGGGTTCGCCTCGAGCACGTAGAGCTTGCCGCCGACGCTCGCGTACTGGACGTTGATGAGCCCCACGACGCCGAGTCCCGTCGCGATTGCGGCGGTTTGTGCCTCGAGTTCCACGATCACCTCGGGCGCGACCTGCTGTGGCGGGAGCACGCACGCCGAATCGCCCGAGTGAATTCCGGCGGCCTCGACATGCTCCATCACGGCGGCGGTCCAATAGGTCGTCCCGTCGCTGATGCCGTCCACGTCGAACTCCATCGCGCCCTCCAGGAAGCGGTCGACCAAGATGACGCCGTCGGGACGCTCTCGACGCAGGTAGGCGCGCACATCCTCGGGGGAGTCGCAGATCGCCATGGCGCGCCCGCCGAGCACGTACGACGGCCGCACCAAGACCGGGTAGCCGATCTCGCGCGCAGCGGCTTCGACCTCATCCGGCGTTGCGGCGACCCGCCACGGGGGTGCGCTCAACCCGAGTTGCGACAACAAATCGCCGAATCGGCCTCGGTCTTCTGCGAGATCGATCGCCTCCGGTGAGGTGCCGAGGATCGGTACGCCGTTGTCGGCCAGCGTGCGCGCCAGCCGCAGCGGCGTCTGGCCGCCGAGCTGGGTGATCACGCCCAGGGGCTGTTCGATGGCGCAGATATCCAGGACGCTGTCGAGTGTGACGGGCTCCATGTAGAGCCGGTCGCTCACGCCGTGGTCGGTGCTGACCGTCTCGGGATTGCAGTTGATCATCACCGCCTGGTATCCCAGCGCGCGGGCGCTGGTCACGGCGTGCACGCAGCAGTAGTCGAACTCGACGCCCTGGCCGATGCGGTTGGGCCCGGAGCCCAGCACGATGATGCTGTTGGCGCCGTCGACCCCCGACTCGGATTCGGTGTCGAAAGCCGAGTAAAAATACGGGGTTTGTGCGGCAAACTCCGCCGCGCAGGTGTCGACGGCGTGGTAGGTCGGGGTGACTCCGAGCGCACGCCGTCGCACGCCGACCTCAAGCTCGGTGCTGCCTGTGGCGGCGGCAATCCCGCGATCGGTCAGCCCGGCGCGCCGGGCCGTGCGCAGGGCGTCAGCATCGAGCGCCGCCAGATCGGGGCCGAGCGCTGCGTGTGCGGCGGCGATCTGGGTAAATTGCGTACAGAACCAGGGATGGATCAGTGACGCTGCGGACAGTTCCTCGGGCGTGGCGCCGTGCTCCGCGGCCCACATCATCACGTCGAAACGGTCCCATGTGGCGCGTCTGATCTGTTCGAGGGCCTCGCCGCGGGAGCTGGGAATCGCGGGCTTGACATCGAGTTCGCGGGCGGACATGGCCTTCCCAAAGGCTTCGCCAAAGGTCCTGCCGATGGCCAGTACCTCGCCCACGCTCTTCATGTGGGTCGTGAGCTCATCTGAGGCCCCCGGGACCTTTTCGAAGGCAAAGCGCGGGATTTTCACCGCGACATAGTCGAGGGTCGGTTCGAAACTCGCCGGGGTGACTTGGGTGATGTCGTTGGGAAGCTCGTCGAGCGTGTAACCCACCGCAAGGCGCGCGGCGATTTTGGCGATCGGGAAGCCGGTGGCCTTTGAGGCGAGGGCCGAGGAGCGCGAGACGCGCGGATTCATCTCGATGACGAGAATCTGGCCGGTCTCGCGGTTGAGGGCGAACTGCACGTTGGATCCGCCTGTCTCAACACCGACGGCACGGATGACCGTCAGCGCGGCGTCCCGCAAGGCCTGCAGCTCGGGGTCCGAGAGTGTCATCGCCGGTGCGACGGTGACCGAATCTCCGGTATGCACACCCATCGGATCCAAATTCTCGATCGAGCAGATGATGACCGCGTTGTCGTTGCGGTCGCGCACGACCTCGAGTTCAAATTCACCCCACCCGATCACGGATTGCTCGAGCAGCACCTGTCCGATTGGGCTCGCGTCGAGCGCGCGCTCGAGCCGGTCGACAAGGTCGTCGGGCGTGTGCGCCACACCGCCGCCTTCTCCTCCGAGAGTGAACCCGGGGCGCAGGATGATCGGAAATCCGATCTGCTCGGCGGCTCGGATGCCGGCCTGGACATCGGTGATGATCACGCTGGCGGGGGTCTCGAGACCCGCCTCGGCCATGGTGGTGCGAAACGCCTCGCGGTCTTCGGCACGGTGGATGGCATCTGCGGTTGCGCCAATGAGTTCGACGCCCTCGCGGTCGAGAACGCCGGAATGATGCAGTTGCATGGCGAGGTTGAGCGCCGTCTGGCCCCCGAGGGTCGGCAGCAGCGCATCGGGCCGCTCTCTGGCGATGATCCGCTCGATGGCAATGACGTCAAGGGGCTCGACGTAGGTCCGGTCGGCCACGGATGGATCAGTCATGATCGTCGCGGGGTTCGAGTTGACCAGAACCACGCGGTAGCCCTCCTCGCGCAGGGCCGCGCAGGCCTGCGTTCCCGAGTAGTCGAACTCGCCCGCCTGGCCGATCACGATCGGTCCGCTGCCCAGCACAAGAATGGTGGAGATGTCGTCTCGGCGCGGCATTAGTTGGCGATGGCCTCCACGAAGCGGGTGAACAGATAGCGGGCGTCGTGGGGTCCAGGGCTTGCTTCCGGGTGGTACTGGACCGAAAACGCCCGCAGCTCCGGGATGGCAATCCCCTCGACCGAGCCGTCAAACAGACTCGTGTGGGTGACCTGGACGCCGTCGGGTAGGGCGTCGGCGACGACGGCATATCCATGGTTCTGCACGGTGACCTCGACCCGGCCGTCGCTCGCACGCCGGACGGGGTGGTTGGCGCCCCGGTGGCCGAACGGCAGTTTCTCGGTGCGCAGGCCGACAGCCTGGGCGAGCATCTGATGGCCCAGGCAGATTCCGAACACCGGGATCTCGCCCAGGACCTCGCGGACGGCGTTGATGACGGGCGTCACCGCTGCGGGGTCACCCGGCCCATTCGACAAAAAGATGGCATCCGGCGCAAGTTTGCGGATGGCCTGCGCGGTAACACCCGAGGGCACGATCTCCAACTGGCAGCCCGCGGTCACCAACCCCTGGACGATCGATCGCTTTATGCCGCAGTCGATCGCGAGCACGCGCGGACCAGAGCTGCCCAGGGCTCGTGGAGGGCCCGCCACCTCGGGGGTCAGATCTCGTCCGTCCAAGACCGGATGCGCTTGCACCCGCGCCTGAAGCTCGTCGGGCTCCAGCCGAGTGCTCACGCCGCCGCGCATGGCGCCGCGGTCCCGCAGGTGCCGCACGAGCCGACGCGTATCGACGTCGGCGAGCGCGATGACGCCCCGCGCGGCGAGCCAATCGCACCAGCCCACAGGACCGGCGACTCCCGGAGTATTGCCCGCGCGCGCCATCAGCACCGCGTGCGGCCAGGGCCGGTCGCTCTCCATCGCCTGAGGTCCGGTGCCGTAGTTGCCGACCATCGGGGCCGCAAATGTCAGGATCTGGCCGTAATAGGACGGGTCCGTCATGGCTTCCTGATAGCCGGTCATTCCGGTGGTGAAGACCATCTCCCCGAGTGCCGTTCCGCTTGCGCCGACCGATTCGCCGGTGAGCACCAGCCCGTCTTCGGTGACGATCCACGCCTCGGGGCGGCCCACTAGCGCACCAGCTTGCTGATCGCTTTGAAGGCGTCGGAGCCGGCGTGCCCGAGCATCTCGAACAGCACCGTCTCGGTGCTCGTCACGACGGCCCCGGCGTATGCACATTTCTCAAGGCCGACCTTTCGGTTGGCCGGGCTACGTGAGCTCACCGCATCGGCGGCGATAAAGACATCGTGGCCGAGGGCGATCAGATCGTAGACGCTCTGGTTGACACAGACGTGGGATTCGATGCCGCAGACGACCCAGCGTGTGCGCCATGCGCCCGCGATCGCGGCATCCAAGCCCTCGACGCCAACGACGGAGAACTGCATCTTTTCGACGACTGGTGTGCCCTCGGGCAAGACCTCCGCGACCTCGGGAACCGTATGGCCGAGGCCCTTCGGGTACTGCTCGCTCACGATGATCGGTGCGTCGAGGATGGCAAAGCCCTCCACGAGGATGCGGCAGTTGCGCGCGGTCTCGTCGAAGTGATCGATGACCGGGCGAAAACCCTCTTGGAGGTCCACGATCAGCAAGCCGACGTCGTTCGCATTCAGCAATCCGGGATGCCTGCCGCCTAGCGTCGCCATGCGATCTGCCCTCCTGCGATGGTGAGTTGCACTTGGCTGGTGAGTTCGGTGCCGAGAAACGCGGAGTTGCGCGACTTGCTTTGGAAGTCACCGGCTCCGACGATCCACGTCGCGGTCGGATCGATGACCGCCAGGTTGGCAATCGCATCCTCTGCCAGCGTGGGAACCGGAAGATCCAGAACGCGCGCGGCGTCTGCGCTCATGCGCTCGACCAATATCTCCAGCGGCAGCGTGCCGGGGAGCACGAGATGCGTGTAGAGCGATGCAAAGGCGGTCTCGAGCCCGGTGACCCCAAACGGTGCCTCCTCGAAGGGCAGTTCCTTCTCGCTCGGACCGTGCGGCGCATGATCGGTGGCGATGCAGTCGATGGTCCCGTCGATCAGGGCGGCCACGAGCGCATCCCGGTCGGTCCGGCTGCGCAAGGGGGGGTTCATCTTGCGCGTCGCGGCGTCGAGGGTCTCGCAGTCCTCGTCGATCAGCAGCAGGTGATGGGGGCTGACCTCAGCGGTCACGTGGACGCCGCGGGCTTTGCCGAGGCGCACCTCTTCGACCGTCTCACGGGCCGACACGTGGCAGATGTGGATCCGGGCGTCTTCGTAGCTGGCCAGCGCGACATCCCTCGCGACCGCGATGCTTTCCGAGACCGCGGGAATACCGCCGACCCCGAGGCGCGCCGACACGGCGCCTTCGTGCATCGCTCCGCCCGCAGACAGATCCATATCCTCTTCATGGAGCGTGAGCGGCAGGTGGGTCAGGTGCTGGTACTGCAGGGCGCGGCGAAATACCGCAGCGTTGCTGACTGGGTGACCGTCGTCGGAGAGCGCCGCTGCCCCGAGCGCCGCCAGTTCGGCGCCCTCGGTGAGCTCAGAGCCCTGTTGACCCTTGGTGATGGCGCAGATGAAGCCGACCCCGATCACCGCGTCGCGTGCGGCGAGCTCGCGCACCCGTACGAGGTCCTGGGCATCGTCGACGGGTGGGCTGGTGTTCGGCATCGCGGCGATCGCGACATATCCGCCGGCAGCGGCAGCGCGCGATCCGGAGCCGATGTCCTCAGTGTCCTCCCGGCCGGGTGTGCGCAGGTGCACATGCGGGTCGACGAAACCCGGCACGACGATCAGTCCGGTGCCGTCGATTTCCTCGAGGCCAGTGGCATCTCCGCCGATTCGCCCCTCACGGACCACGATGTCGCCGGTGCGATCGATGCCGGCCGCGGGATCGAGCAGGCGCGCGTTGCGAATCACCAGCGAGGCGAGCGGCCCCGGGCGCTGGACCAGCACATCGTCGCGGGTCATGCGGCCATCATCTCGGTGACAAGATCGGTGCTGCGGACGGCCTGGGGATCTGAGAGCAAGTCGTACAGCACCGCCATGCGCACCACCATTCCGCCCTCAACCTGCGCAGTGACAAGCGCAGTGGGGTCATCCGCGAGTTGGTCAGTGATCTCGACACCGCGATTCATCGGCCCGGCGTGCATGACGCGCTGGCCGGCGCGCAAACGATGGTGTCCGATCCCATACTGGGTGGCATATTCGCGTAGCGATGGCACGAAGCCGCCCGCGCCCATGCGTTCGTGCTGCATCCGGAGGGCGTAGACGATGTCGGCGTCGGCGATGTCGGCGATGTCGTGCGAGGCATGGACGCCCAGCCCGGCGGCGGCCTCGCGCGGCAGAAGCGTCGGCGGGGCGATGAAACTCACCTTTGCGCCCATAGTCTGGAGGGCGATCGCCCCGGAGCGCGCCACGCGCGAGTGCAGGACGTCGCCGACGTAGGCAACGTGCAGGCCCTCGAGGTGCCCCATCGCCTTGCGCATGGTGTAGAGGTCCAGCAGGGCCTGTGTGGGGTGTTCGTGCTTGCCGTCGCCGGCGTTGACGACAGCGGCGTCGGTATAGCGCGCGGCGGCGGCGACCGCACCGGCTGCTGCGTGTCGGATCACGAATACGTCTGGCTGATACGCGCCGAGGGTGAGCACCGTGTCTTTGAGTGACTCCCCTTTCTCGACCGAGGATCCGGACGCCTTGACGTTGATGACATCCGCGGAGAGGCGCTTGCCGGCCAACTCGAAGCTGGTCGCGGTGCGCGTGGAGGCTTCAAAGAACAGATTGATCACGGTGCGGCCACGTAGCGTCGGAACCTTTTTGATGTCCCGGCCCATCACCTCGGCGAAGCGCTCGCCGAGGTCGAGCATGCGGGTGATCTCGTCCCGTGAGAGGTCGCCGATCGCAATCAGCGAGCGTCGCGAGCTCATGTTGTGCGCTCCCTGGTGATCAGCAGGATTTCGTCGACCCCGTCGGTCTCGGTCAGACGCACGCGCACCCTGTCGGTCGCGGCGGTTGGCAGATTGCGTCCGACGAAGTCGGGACGGATCGGCAGTTCGCGGTGGCCGCGATCGACCAGGACCGCCAATTGCACCAGCGGTGGGCGCCCGTAGTCGAAGACAGCATCGATCGCCGCCCGAATCGTCCGCCCGGTGTAGAGGACATCATCGACCAGGACGACGGTGCGCTCGGACACGGGAAAGGGCAGCTGGGTCTCCCCCACCACCGGCAACGTGCCGGCGGAAACATCATCCCGATACAACGCGATGTCGACACTGCCCAGGTCCGGCCGGAGCCCGGAGAATTCCTCGATTAGGCCCGCCAGGCGGGTTGCGAGCGGGACGCCGCGGGTACGAATTCCCACCAAGGCGATCTTGCCCGGATCGGCGTGGCGCTCGAGAATTTCGTGGGCGATGCGGGCGACGGTCCGGCGAAGCTGGTCCGCATCGACCAAGCGGGTGGCCATGTCCCCGGTCACGGTGCCCAGAACGGTCGCGTTTGGGCGCAGGTGTCAAGCATGTGCCGCTCCTTTCCGGCCTCGCGGGGCCGGGCTTAAAGGTCGGATTCTTTCGAGACTGTACCAGGGCCCACGGGTGCCGGGGAGGTCGAGTCGGGGGGTTTGCGACTGGCGGCGGCGGGGTGGAAAAGCGGCGCTCCACGCTCCGCAAATGGGATCTCGACCTGGTCGAAATCGCGAGGCACGATCGTTGTCGCAAATCGCGATTCTGCCTCTTTGCGGATTTCTCTGGGGAGAAAGCGGCTTGAGAGGTGGGTCAACGCCAGCAGCCGCACGTCGGCATCGTGAGCCACTTGGGCCGCTTCGAGCGCCGTGGAGTGCCGAGTCTCGCGTGCCCGTCTGCGGTCCTCGTCGAGGAAGGTTGCCTCGTGGACGAGCAATTCCGCCTTGTGGGCTGCCCTACGACTGCCCTCGCACGGCTCCGTATCCCCGGTAATAACGATTCGCCGGCCCGCCCGCGCCGCACCCAACACCTGGTCGGGAGACACCACGGCCCCGTCGATCTCGATGGCCTGCCCGCGTTGCAGCTGCCCGAATAGCGGCCCGGCCGGTATGCCCAGAGCACGAGCGGCGACGACGTCGAACACCCCAGGGCGCGGGTCCTCGACCAGCGCATACCCGACCGAACGCACCGAGTGCTGGGTTGGGAAGGCTTCCCAGTGCGCGCCTTCGAGGGCGAGGACGGGACCGGGCTCGACCTCCTGCACGGAAAGCGCGAATGGGAGCCGGCCGATGACCGGATGAAGTGCGCCCAGCAGGGCGTCCAGGCCCGGAGGGCCGATCAGGGGCAAGGGCTCGGTGCGGCCGCGGAGACCGTAGGTCTTCAGCAGGCCCGGAAGTCCGAGATAGTGGTCGCCGTGAAGATGCGTCAGCAGGATTGCATCCAGGTCGACCAATCCAAGACCCGATCGCAGAAACTGCCGCTGCGTGCCTTCGCCACAGTCGACCAGCACGCGCGACCCGCCGCGCACCACGAGCGTGGCCGATGTGCCCCGCCCCGCCGTGGGAACAGAGGCTGCGGTGCCGATAAATGTGACCCAGAGATCCATGGCCGGGCGATCCTAGAGGTTTGCGCGGGTGCTGCGGGTCTGTGCCCCGAGATTGATGATCGGGGCCACGGCACGGCGCCCATTGCCGAGGACGACCTCGGCCATTGTGTGGACCGGCTGCCGGCGGCGCTCGGTGGGGTTGCGCGAACTGAGGATCAGAACGCCGTCCGCATCGTGTTCGATCAGCGGAACGTGGTTGTGCCCGAAGATCGCAATGCCTGCCCCGGGGAACTGCAGCCGCATTCCGCCCAAGCGCCCCGCAGCCAGTCCAGCATCGTAGATGATGGCGATCTGGGGGTCCCCTGGCGTGACCTGCGTTGCGCGCGGGGCTATTGCGCAGACATCCCGGTTATCGACGTCGCCGTGCACCGTGACACCCTATGGCCAATTGCATTCAGCTTGTCGAGCGACGTCAGATCGCAGCGGTCTCCGGCGTGGATGATCAGATCGGGACGTCTCGAGGCGGCAGCGCCACAGCCCGCGACAGCGTGTGCGTATCGGAGATCACGCCGATGCGCACAGGTCTTCCCCCCAGCGTCGGGTCTGATCCGGGTGCGCGCCCGATCGAGCTGTGATTCTGCGACTTCGTCCCAGCGTCTGCGCACCCCGAGGCCGACGATTGGCGGCGATACCGGTCGTGCACTCAGGTGGGGGATCGGTTTCGCAACGGCCTGGAGGTCCCGGGCGAGCACGCAGAGCGCAGGCACCGCGGTACGCGGGTAGTATCCCCGACTCAAGCGCGCGTAGCTCAGTGGATAGAGCGTTGGCCTCCGGAGCCAAAGGTCGCAGGTTCGAATCCTGCCGCGCGCGTTTCAGAAAGTGGATTATTAGCAGGCAGTTAGACGTTCTTAGTCGCGGGTCGCAGTTGCACGACGTTGTCCCGTGGGAAGACCGCGGGAAGACTATTTCTACGCACTGCCCGTCGCGCGGCCCTCACGGCATGGTCCATCGGCACCGCACCAGTCGTCCGCGCGCCGTCGAATACGCGGGCGTAGTGCTTCCAGATCGTCTCGCCTGATGTGTGGCCGACCGCCGCTGCCACAAGGACCGGCGACACCCCGGCGTGAATCATGAGACTGATGTCGGTGCGTCGTCCGGTGTAGGGCGTCGCCCACTCGAGGCCCACAGCGACCACAGCAGGCCGCCAGACGCGCCGACGCCAGTTCTCAAGGTGAATAGGTGTGCCGACCCGCGACGGACACACAAGCGCATCGGATGATTCCGGTGCGGTCTGTTCGTGGTGCGTGATCAGATCGTCGGCGAGTGGCCCGATAATCTCGACGTCACGACCTGCGCCGGTCTTGGTGCGCTGTCGGATCTCGCCCGCGACGAATACGCGATCCACGGCGATCCGGCTACGGAGACCGACGATTTCGCATATGAGCCTGACGCTCGCCGCTGAGCGCCGTCGTCAGCTCCCGCGTCTGCGAGTGTGGCGTAGTGCTCAGTTGGCTAGGGATGCTTCGAGGGTGATCTCGAGGACGCTGGCCAGCGCCCTGCTGACGGGGCACCCAGTCTTCGCTGCCGCGGCGTGTTCTTGGAAGGCGGTGTCGTCGATGCCGGGCACCCGCCCGATGGTGATCAGGGCGATCTTGGTGATGGTGGGGGTACCGTCGACGAGTCGCAAGGTGACGGTGGCGTCGGTGTGCAGAGAGTCGGGCGGGCTGCCGGACTCAGCGAGGAGGTTGGAGAGGGCCATCGAAAAGCACGCGGCGTGAGCCGCGGCAATCAACTGCTCAGGGTTGGACCCAGGACCGTCCTCAAAGCGGGACTTGAATGTGTATCCCCCGCTGATGGTGTCACCAGCGGTGAACGTGCCGGTTCCTGTCGGCAGGTCGCCTCTCCATTCCGCACTGCCCTTTGCCGGCATGGTTGCCTCCGATCGGTGGGGGTGGTTCGTTCGGCCCGACCCCCTTGGGCGATGGTATCGCCGCGGGTCATTGCGAACAACGTCCTCGAGTGACACACCGAGATCGATCCCTACCGGGCGACGAAGGACGTCGCGTCAACCGTGGTTCGTCCCGCGACGTATATGGACACCATCGTCGGGGTCGCTGCCAAGTTCGTTCCGCCCGGTGCGTGGGGTGGCGTGGCTGGTCCGCGGACCGGGTCGTGACCAAGGTGACGGCGTCGTGGAGCTACCGAGGCGCAAGATCGACGATCACCAGCTTGGGCTCGGTCATCCGGAGCACCGCGAAGGCGGGACCCTCGCGGGTGTTGCCGCTGTCCTTGACCCCGCCATAGGGCTGCTGGTCGGCCCTGAAAGTTGGGGTCTCGTTGATGACCGCTCCGCCGAAATGCAGGCGACGGGCCCATTGCATGGCAGCGTCCACGCGCGCCGTGAAGATGCCCGCCTGGAGCCCGAACGGGCTGCCGTTGGCGAACTCGATCGCCTCTCGCCTCATCGATGCTCTCGTACGGCGCCACCCCGGCCACCGGGCCGAAGACCTCCTCGCACGACACCTTCATGCTCGAGTCGATGCCGCTCAGCACGGTGGGTCGGATCAGCCCGTCCACCACGTCTCCGCCGGTCACGATCTCGGCCCCCGAGGTCCGGGCATCGTCCAGCCAGGCCATGATCCGATCGCGCGAGTCGCGGTTGATCACCGGCCCGACGTCGGTCGCGTCATCCATCGGGTCCCCCACGACCAGCGCCTCGACGCAACCCGCAAAGCGAGCGAGGAAGTCATCGTAAACGCGCCTGTCCACCTAGACGCGCTGCACCGAGATGCACGACTGCCCGGCGTGGCGGTAGCCGGAGGCGGCCAGCTTGGTGGCCGCACGATCCAGGTCGGCGTCGGCCGCGACGAGCACCGGGGTGGCATTCCCCAGCTCCAGCGTGACCTCCTTGCGGGGCTGGCGGCGGCGGATCTCCCAGCCCACCGGGGGGCTGCCGGTGAACGAGGTCATCCTCACGTCGGGATGGTCGACGATCGCGTTGCCGACGCTCTCCCCACCACCGACGACCACGGTCAGGTAGCCGGCGGGCAGGCCCGCCTCCATCAGGATCCCCGCTGGCGCCAGGCCGGACAGCGGCGTGTTGGAGGCCGGCTTGAGCACCACCGGACAGCCCGCGGCGACCGCCGGCGCGAGTTTGTGGGAAACGAGGTTCAGCGGGAAGTTGAAGGGCGAGATGGCGCCCACCACACCGATCGGCTCTCGGATGATGTACGCCAGCTTGTTGGCCCCGGCGGCGCTCGCATCCATCGGGACCAACGTGCCCGCCAGCTTGCGGGCCTCGGCGGCGGCGAAGCTAAAGGTGTCGATGCAGCGAGCCACCTCGCCGCGCGCCTGCTTGATCGGCTTCCCGGCCTCGGCGCAGACCGTTCGAGCCAGGCATTCGGCCAGCAGAGCCTCGCGGGCAGGCGCGGGGAGCACGCCCTTGAGCGCGATGAGCGCCTTGCGGACCTGGGCGTGCTCCTGAGGTGGCAGCGGCGTGTGCCAGCCCTCCGCCTTCGCCCGGTCGGCCATGGCGGAGAGGGTCCGGAGGGCCTGCGCGCGCGTCACGGGGCCGAGCTGCCCGCCCCGGGGTGGGGCGAAACCCCCCGGGTAGTGCGCAAGAGCTCCACGTCGGCGGAGCGTCGTCATTCGCCCCCAAGCTCAGCCCACAAATCGGGCGTTTCGAGGTCGCGCTTGACGTCTTTGAGCCAGCGACGGACGCGCTCAAGAGGTCGGCAAAAGAACGCACGTGGCACCGATCCGCTTTGCGCACCGATTACACGGACGCCGCTTCACCAAGGCGACCGTCCCCGGCCAGGTGCTCGAGCACCTCGAAGAGCGCCGCCAGGTCGCGCCGCTCGTAGCCCGAGGCCCGCGCCACGGTGAGCAGCTCGTCGGCTACCGCGGCGGACGGCAGCGGGACGCCCAGTTGCCGGGCGGTGTCGATGGCGAGCACCAAGTCTTTCTGCATCAGCCGGATGTCGAACCAGGCTTCGTCCGGCAGGTCGAGGACAAGCGCGGCGCGCGCCTTGAGCATCGGCGAGCCGATCGGGCTCTGCGCCATCAGTCCGACCGCGAGTTGGCGGTCGATTCCCGCGCGTTCGGCCAAGACCACTCCCTCGGCGAACGCGACCATCTGCACGGCGAGGCTGATGTTAATCGCGAGTTTGAGCACTAGATGATTGATTCCACGGATTCAGGCGACATAGTCGACCAGTGCGCGGCTTGGTCGGCCGAGTTGGTGGTTGAGGCTAATGCAGGCAGCCAGGCACAAAAGACGCTGCAAGATGCGCT
>Ga0182030_10000626_pt1 | contig 67794 bp, 61 predicted proteins | sample 812S3MmetaG_FD_121299 | JGI IMG/M metagenome (GOLD analysis project Ga0182030, IMG submission 121299) | Permafrost microbial communities from Stordalen Mire, Sweden - 812S3M metaG (Illumina Assembly) | ecosystem: Environmental > Terrestrial > Soil > Wetlands > Permafrost | place: Sweden... | reverse complement strand
GTGGCGGCGACGATCAGCAGCCGGTGCGGGACGGTGAAGAGTGTTTTCACGTTGGTTATTTCCCTACTGGCCCATGCAATAAACAGCGGTTTCAGCAAATATGGTCTTCATGCTGTAGTTGTTGGCCGCAAAATCAGCCGAGATCTGTGAGACCTGTGCGTAATCGGCCGAGTTACCCGGTGGTCGCAGACACACCGCCTGGAACACCTTCTGGACCTGACAGGTGGTGAACTGCTTCGAGCTCTCCAGTTCCTGACCAAGAGACTTGGCGCCGTTGCTGGCACCGGGGAGCGAGGCGCTCCAGCCGAGCAGCGCATTCGGGCCGCTGCGCCAGTAATTCTTCCAGCCGTCATCGACGGTCACATATCCGTACTGGAAGTTGGTCGTATTGATGCTGTACTTCGGCACGACCTGCCCCGGGGTGTAGGTCTCCATGTTGGTCGTGAGATTGAAATCGTAGTAGGCGAAGGCCCCGGCCAGCGCATCCATGCCTGAGTGGCAGCCGATGCACTGGTTCAGGAACACGCGGCTGTCGCCACCAGGGGAGCGCGCGGGATCCTGGCGGATGCGATCGGAAGGTCGGGTCGTGTCGGCGATGTACTGCAGGTCATCGCACAGGTAGTTCATCATCGTGAAGCGCACCATGGCTCGGTTCGTACCCTTATAGAAGAAGGCACCGGCACCGGCCGCAGTGGTCATGACCCCGGCGGTCGCCGCCGTCGGCAGACCGAGGAGCGACGACTGGGTCGAGGCCTGCAGGTTCGCAGGGTTCGACAGATCGACGTTGTTATCGTCCAGATACTGGTAGTTGTTGTTGTTCGCGGGTGAATACGCCGGCGCGCCGGTGGCGGGGCTGCCTACATAGAGCAGGTCGGCCGACAGCACCGTATTAAACGGCACGTTATCGCGCACCATGCCGATGATGGTCGCGCTGTAGTCGTTGAGTGGCACGAATACGCTTTGCGCCTTGTTGGTCATGGGCGCGGCAAAATTGCGTATCGTGACGTTATAGAAGGCCGGATCCTGCATGGCGAGGTTCGCCGCAGATATCGCGCCCGCCGAACCGCTCGCGATGTCCGCTGACATCTGCGCCAGTACAGTGGTACTTGGCTGAGAGCCGGTCAGACGGCCAAACAGCCGTGCGGCCTGTTCATTGGGACCGGCAAAAGCCGGCGTTTGCGCAGCCGCCCACAGCGCCAGCGCAATGCCTGGCAATGCGTGTGCAAGCAGTATTCGAGTACGGTCGGCCATTCTTCTGCTCCCTAAAAGGCTCTTGCGCAATCTGTGCAAGTCCATACTAACCAGCTCCACAACCGCTCTGTAATGTCTCCAAGGCCGGACGTCGCTTAGTGCCGACAGTCCCCCGTATTACGTCACCACGCTATGCTGTGGCGGCGTGAAACGTGCGAGCCTCAATTCCGAACAGTTCCTTACGCTCTGTCGTGCCGCCCGCGCGATCCGCCGGCAACGACGAATGCTTGGGTGGCAGATCAATGCGCTCAGATCAACCCAAAATGGCTTGCCGTGACGTGACGTAGTTAACGGCGCTGAACAGACGTGCTGGCGCCGGGAGTAATGCAGGATGTATTGTCAAATTCTTATGCAGTCCAACGCCGTTAAACCACATCGCATGAAGCGCAGCGCGCGAGCGCTGCTCGGCGGATTGTTCACGCTCGCACTGCTGAGCGCCTGCAGCGGTGGCAGCAATGTCAACATCGCCTTCTCGCAGCCCGTGGACAGCCAAACCGCTGACTATGGCATCGCCTACGTCAAGCGCACCTTGCCGACGGCGCAGCAGATAGCCAAGTTCAAGCTGGATGATCTGCGCCAGCGCACACCCTTCTTCTTCCCGGCCGACCTGTATCTGCTCAAGCCCGCGAGCCAGGGTGGCGTCGAGGTCAACATCACCTCACGCGTCGCCGGCGTGCACGATGTCAAGGACGTCGATGTCTCGCCCGATGGCAAGATGATCATCTTTGCGATGCGCACGGTGCTGCAGCCGACCGTGCAGAAGCTGTTCAATCCGCCGTTCTGGAACATCTACGCCTACACCGTTGCCACCGATTCGCTTCAGGCCATTAACCCCACGGTTGACCCTACCGGCGTCGCCGCACAGTACCTCTCGCCCCATTTCCTTCCCGACGGCACGATCCTGTTTGCGAGCACGCTGCAGTTCGATGCTGGCGGTGTATTGGTGAATGAAGGCAAGGAACAGTTTCCAAACCAGGAAGAGGATCTGCAGGAGTCGGCCTTCAATCTGCACGTGATGAACACCGATGGCACCAATGTTCATCAGATCACGTTCAATGCCAGTCACGATGTCGATGCCACGGTGCTGCAAAGCGGCCGTGTGATGTGGAGCCGCTGGGATCATGCCAGCAACGGTAGGGAATCTGCTGACGATGGCATCGCGCTCTACACGGCCAATCCCGATGGCACGGATGCCCAGTTGCTCTTTGGCCGTGGCAGCCACGTCACGCAGTCGACCAACCCGCAGGCCGCTGCCGCCTGCCCGGCAGCGCTCGACTGTTCAGTCCAGTTCGTACAGGCACGTCAAATGCCCAGTGGCTCGGTGCTGACGCTGGTGCGGCCATATACCGATGCCAATTTTGGCGGCAACCTGCAGATTATTGATGTCCAGCACTATGCTGAGAACAACCAGCCGCTGGTGCAATACCAGTCCTCGGCGCAGTACGGCCCCTACCCGAGTACCAATGTCGCTCTCTCGGCGGCGACCGAGAACAATGTCCTAACGGCTGTAACGACGGCCACCGGTGTTCCGTTGATCTCACCCGGCGGACGCTTCTCTTCAGCCTTCCCGCTATGGGATGGCACCGGACGCATCCTGGTTACCTGGACCGAGTGCCGCCTGCAAAATACCGCTGGCACGATCATGCCCTGCAGCTCGACCAACCTGGCCAATACAGCGCTCACCGAGGCGCCCGCACTCTACAGTGCGTGGATGTTTGATCCGGGTGACAACACCTTTGCGCCGGTCGTGGTGCCGGTCGAAGGTGTCATGGTCACAGACATCGTCGCCCTGCAGCCCCGTCCAGCGCCGCCGGCTGAGTATGCCGGGCTCAATTCCACGCAGCTCGCGGCGACCACCGGCACGATCGACATTCGCAGCGTCTACGACTGGGATGGCAGCCCATGTAACACGGTGCCGGCAGGCGCCGCCGCCTGCGCGATGCTGCCGGCAACGGGAATTACCGGCATCGCCCAAGCCTACGCGACCGCAAGACCGGCACGTTTCCTGCGCATCGAGACCGCAGTCTCAATCCCGAGCAAGCAGGTGCTGAATTTCGACAAGAATGATTCTTTCGCGCCCGGCGGCAAATACATGCGCGAGATCCTGGGCTATGTGCCGATCGAACCGGATGGCTCGGTGGTGATGCAGGTGCCGGCCAACGTGCCCTTCCAGATCTCGGTTGTTGATGTGAATGGCAACCGGATATTCCCAGCGCACACGGCCTGGCTGCAGGTACGGCCGACCGAAACGGTCCGCTGCAACGGCTGCCACGTGCCACCGGCGACGCAGACGCTCAATACCCAGGCCCCGAGCATGCTGGGTATCAGTGCCTACTCGCACGGCCGCAGCGGTCTCTTCAGTAGTGCCTGGTCCGGCGCTCTGGCTTTAGGTACTTTCCCCGGTACAGTGGCCTCCTCCCCGGCCGCCGCCTGCGCCGGCGATACGATGGCCGAGGCGCTGACCGGTGCGACCTGCGGCGGACCGGCGCTCACGGCGCAACTGCCGGCGCTCAACATTGAGTTCAACACCGCCAGTGGCATCAATCCGGATCCGTGGTTTGGAACGGCCGCCGCGCTGCAGGCAACGATGCCGGCCACTCCGGCCGCGCTCGCTGGCAACCCGTCCGTTGATAACAGTTATGGCTCGACAGCCTTCACGACCCCGCCGCCGCTTGCGGCACCGGTGAACTCGGCTCCGGAAAACGCCTGTATCGTCGCGACGGTGCAAACGCCGGGAGCGCCCCTTGACTATCATTGCCGGCTGACCATCAATTACGACTGCAATACGATGACCTGTCCGGCAGTTAGCAAGCCAATGGGTCTGCAGGCGCTGTGGGTAACAACCCGCAGCTGGCCCAATGGCGCGGTGGGACCCAATGGCACCACCAGCGCCACTTGCAACAGTGCCGGCTGCCATACGGCAACGGTATCCGGTGGTGCGGGCAATCCGCCGATCCCGCCGGCCGCCAACCTGGTTCTCGATTTCACCCAGAACGTCAATCCGCTGCAGGATGACAGCTACTCGCAGCTGCTCAAGGGTGCTGCGGCACAAAATCTGACCTACGTTGATGCCATGGGCAATACCCAGACGGTCGTCGTTCCTGCTCGCGGCGCAGATATCGCCGTGGGAAGTGCGCTAAGCTCCAACTTCTTTCAGGTATTTACGAACCCACCAGCCAATCCACCAGCCGGTTACGTGAATCATGTGGGACTGCTCACGCCGGTCGAGCTGCGGATGGTTTCGGAATGGGCAGATATTGGAGCCCAGTATTACAACAACCCGTTCAACGCCCCGCCTAATTAGCACGGCCCTTGCAGTTCTGCTGTGGCTGGCGGCGCTCGCGCCCGCTCCGGCTAGGGCGGCGCATGAGCTGCTGGAGCTGTTCGTCACGGAACCGTACCTGGAACTGCACACTGGTCCAGGCCGGGGCTATCCGGTGCAGCAAGTGGTTGAGCGCGGCGAATCCGTACAGGTGCTGTTCCGCAGGACTGACTGGTTCAGGATCCGCACCGCAAGCGGCTTCGAGGGCTGGGCCGATGCGGCCTCAATGAACAAGCTGCGCCTGGCCGATGGCACGCGCTTCAGCTACAACGCAGGCAACCGCGAGGGCTACGCCAACCACCGCTGGGAGACGGGCATCACGGCCGGATCCATAGACGGTGCTTCGCTGATCTCAGGCTTTGCCGGGTTGTCGATTACCGACCATCTGCATGCCGAAGTGACGGTCTCGCAGTTTCTTGGCGATGTCTCGACTGGTTACATCTATGACGCCGGCCTGATGCATATTTTTGCGCCGGAATGGCGCCTGTCCCCGTTCCTGACGCTGGGTACGGGCTGGGAGGTCATGAATCCGCTGACGACGCTTACCGCCTCCCAGGTGCGCGGCTCCCAGACCGCTTATGTGGGCGGTGGTCTGCGCATGTATATGACGCGGCGATTCTTTGTGCGCGCCGAATTCCGTAATCACGAAGTGTTTACGCATACCAATTTCAATGAGGTCCAGGACGAATGGAAAGTCGGATTCGGGTTCTACTTCTAGGCCTCAGCTGCTGCCTGATGGGCGGCTGTGCATCGCTTCACTGGCCCTGGCACCACAAGGCGGCGCCGGTGACAGCGCCTGTGAGCGCCAATACCGACGATGACAATGCCGTGCCACCCACCGTCATCGAGCCGGAAGTGGACCGGCGCAAGATCAAAGTACCCAAGATCAAGGCCCATGATTCTGAGCTGGGTGTGAACTTCGGCATCATGTCGATCGAGGATTTCGACACCGGCCCGGTTTCGAGCCTGCGCTATGACTACCACCTGACCGAGGACTACTTCTTCGAGGCCAACTACGGGCGCGCCAAGGGCGGGAAGACCAGTTACGAGGAACTGAGCGGTAATGTGCAGCTGCTTACCGATGCTGAGAGGCAGTTCACGTATTACAACGTCTCGCTGGGCTACAACTTCCTGCCTGGCGAGATCTTTATCGGTCGCAAGCTCGCCATGACGAGTGCGCTTTACGTGATTGGCGGAATTGGGAGCGTGAAGTTTGGCGGGGATCAGAATTTCTCGCTGAATTTTGGCTCCGGATTCCGGGTGCTGCCCACGAACTGGCTGTCGATCCACCTGGATGTGCAGGACATCGCGATCAAGTCAGATTTACTGGGCGTTTACCGCATCAAGAACAACATGGAAGCGACAATAGGTGCGTCCGCATTTTTCTGATTGCTGGAGGCTAGGCCCCATGAAATTTCTCAAGACATCGCTACTGTGCTCGGTACTGCTCGCTGGCGCATCCTTCGCGGTTGCCTCTGATCTGGCACCGGGCGCCCCAGGTCCTGGCTTCTCGCTCGCCTCAATGGGCGGCCCGCAGGTAGATCTAAGCGCCTTGAAGGGTCAGGTCGTCCTGATCAACTTCTGGGCCTCCTGGTGCGGGCCCTGCCGTCAGGAAATGCCGGTGCTCGAGCAGATGTACAAGAAGTACAAGCCTCTGGGTGTCACGCTGCTCGGCGTGAACGTCGAGCCCGACTCAAGCAATGCGGCCGGATGGCTCAAGGCCACACCTGTCTCCTTTCCGATACTGTTCGACACTGACAGTAAGGTCAGTAAACTCTACGATGTGGCCGGGATGCCGAACACGGTGATACTGGATCGCAAGGGCACGGTCCGCTTTGTGCACCGCGGCTACAAGCCCGGTGAAGAGAATGAGTACATGGACCAGATTCGTTCGTTGGCCCGGGAGTAATAATGCGAGAGCTGCGCCGCTGGCGAACTTTAATCACCCTGCCGCTGCTGGCGGTCGTGCTGACGGCCTGCAGCTCGGTACAGCCGTGGGTCAAGCCTTACGAGCGCGAGCATCTGGCAGACCCGATCATGCAGATCGATCCTAATCCGGTGGCCAGCGTTTATCTGGATCACGTGTTTGAGAGCCGCGAGGATGCGCGCGGCGCTACCGGCGGTGTCGGCGGCGGCTGCGGCTGCAACTGACGGATCCGCGCAGCGTGGGCAACTGGCGTATCCGGTGGCTGACCGTCGCGATGGCGTGCGGTGCGATTACCCATGCCGACGTGCTGCCCGACGATCGGGCTGACGCGCTCTGGCACTATTACGGTGGCGGCGGCATCACGGTCGAGGGTCCCTCGCTGCTGGTGCGCAAGAAAATCGGCGACAACCTTTCGGTCGCCGTGAACTACTACGTCGACATGATCACCAGCGCCTCGATCGATGTGGTCACGGAGGCCAGTCCGTATAAGGAAATTCGGCGCCAGGAGACCATCAGCGCCGACTACCTGCGCGGCAAGACGACCTACAGCGGCGGCTTCATTGAAAGCGTCGAACCCGATTACAACGCAAAAACCAGCTTCCTCTCGGTCAGCCAGAGCATGTTTGGCGACCTCACTACTGTTTCAATGAGCTACACACGCGGCTGGGACATTGTCGGCAAGACGCTGCATGGCATCGTCGATCCGGAGTTCCATCCGCGCGCTGACCGACGAAACTGGGCTATCGGCGTAACGCAGGTGCTGACTCGCAACCTTCTGGCCTCGCTGAACTTCGAGACCGATGAGAGTGAAGGCTACCTGCAGAATCCCTATCGCGAAGCCCGCTATTTCACCGGTTCCGGTAACGGTTACAGCTTTGAGCCGCAGTTTTACCCGCACACGCACACCAGCAATGCCGCTTCGCTGGAGCTCAAGTACTACTTGCCCTGGCGCGCCGCGCTGACGGGGGATGCCCGGGTCTACGAGGATACCTGGGGCGTGTCCGCAGAGGACGGCTCGCTCAAGTACATGCAGCCGCTCAAGCACAACTTCACGCTCGATACGCTACTTCGTTACTACACCCAGACGCATGCGACCTTCTACAGCGACCTGTTCCCCTACGCCAATTCGCAGAACTTCCTGGCGCGCGACCGGGAACTGGCCAGCTTCCGCAGCATTACCCTGGGCGCAGGTATCAGCTACCAGATGCCTGTGACGCGCTTTTCTTGGCTCGATAAGGCGACCGTTAACCTCAGCGTCGATCACCTACGCGTCAACTACCTCGACTTCCGCGACGATTTGGTTCCCGCACCTACCCCGAGCCAGGAACCTTTGTACGTACTTACTGCCAATGTAGTGGAGTTCTTTATTTCCGCGTGGTATTGACGGAATATCCACATCCACTAACGTTGAGCGCGGCCCGGGTAGCGGGCAGCTGATATACAGGGGTACGACCATGATGATTTCTCTCCGCCTGCGGGCGGTGCCACTTTTTGCAGTATTTGCACTGCTGCTGCCAGTTTCGGCCGTGTGGGCGCAGACCAGCGATGAAGCCAAGCTGATCCAGGCGACTTCAGTGCTGAGCGAATTGCGCAGCCAGCCAGATCAGGGCATTCCCACTTGGCTGCTCGATCGTGCGTACGGCATAGCGGTTATTCCGGATGTCATCAAAGGTGCCTTTATTTTCGGCGGCCGGCACGGCACGGGCGTGCTCTCGGCGCGCAATGCCAATGGACGCTTCAGCAACCCAGCCTTCATCTCACTGACCGGAGGCAGCTGGGGCTTTCAGATTGGTGCCCAGTCGACCGACGTCGTGCTGATATTCGCTACGCAGCGGAGCCTCGAGAATTTTGGACGGGGCCAGTTCACGCTCGGAGCAACCGCCTCGGTCGCGGCAGGTCCGGTCGGGCGACAGGGCGAAGCGCTGGCAGGGATTGACGCCGAGATCTACTCTTACTCACGCAACCGCGGCCTGTTCGCAGGCCTGGCGCTGGATGGCTCTGCTATCACGTTCAACAAGCGCGCCAACCAGGACTTCTACGGCCGCGAGGTGAATGTCGAAGAAATTTTCAACGGTACGGCCACGACAAATTCTGAATCGGCTCGTCGTTTCATCGCCGCTATCGCTGCCGGCCTGTCTCAGTCCGCGCCCGATGCAGCCGCGCCAGCACCTGCCGTGGCACCGGCTGCCGCGGCACCCGCGCCGGTCAGCAGCGGCGCGCAGACCTTCCCGCTGGAAGATTCCAAGCCGGGCAGCGAACCCCACTAAGCGCTGTTGGATAGCATGAGCGGGCCGCCGGCGCGCCGCCAGGCGCACCGGAGCCGCTACGGGTCAGCACATGTCTACCGACATCATCGATTTTGCACATCTGGGCCCTGCGGAAGCGACCGCGCCGGCCGCCGACCGACTGCTCAGCGGCTCACCGGTGCAGCAGAGCTGCAACGCCTACTCTGATCCCAAGCAGCATTTTCACGTCGGCCGCTGGTCCTCAACCGCCGGCAGCTGGCGCGTACGTTACACCGAGTGGGAGCTGTGCCATCTGCTCACCGGACGCGTGCGCCTGCGTGCGGAGAGCGGGCGCGAGTGGCTGTTTGAGGCAGGCAGCACCTTTCTGGTGCCGAGCGGGTTCAATGGCATCTGGGAAGTGCTGGCACCGTGCGAAAAGATCTACGCGATTTACGAGCCCGGCTGAAGCGGCGACTTGCAGAAATTGCACCTCGCCGCGGATATTATAGTGTGGTCTTACCGCCGACCTGGAACCAAGCATGCAAGAGTTGATAGAGGGTTACCGTCGCTTCCGTGGCCAGCAATGGCCAGAACGGCGGGCGACCTTCGAGCGACTGGCCGCGCGCGGCCAGTCGCCGCGCACGATGGTGGTGGCCTGCTGCGACAGTCGTGTGGACCCGACGATGATCTTCAATGCCGAGCCTGGCGAGCTCTTCGTATTGCGAAATGTCGCCAATCTCGTGCCACCCTACGAGCCAGACACTGCCTTCCATGCCGCGAGCGCGGCGCTGGAATTCGCGGTCCGGGTGCTGCAAGTCGAGGATCTGATCGTGATGGGTCACGCCATGTGCGGAGGTATCCAAGCGCTGCTCAACAGCGCCCAGACTCCAGGTGGCGACTTCCTAGTGCAGTGGATGCGGATCGCCGAGCCGGCTCGGCAGCGGGTGCTGGCACGCGGATCAACTGACCCGCAAAATGACATCGAACTCGAATCCATCAAGCTCTCGCTCAACAACCTACGTACCTTCCCTTGGATCGATGAGCGCGTTGAGTCCGGTAAGCTGCGCTTGTCGGGCACGATGTTCGATATCCGCTCCGGCGTGCTGACGATGCTGCAAGCCGACGGCAAATTCGCGCCCGTGTGAAAAGCCGCTAGGCGGCGGCGTGGGCCGCCATAGGCCCGTCACGGCCAGCGCGAACTACGGTTCGCCAGCGTAGATCGCCACCACTGGTGCCTGGCCCTCCGCGACGCGGGCACGGAACATACCGCTGGTGTTGAACGCCCAGGCGACCTGCCCATCCGGTGATATTGCGATCGCGCCGCCATCGCCCCCCAGGACTGCAAGCTGGCGATGAATCACATCATCCACCGCCGCTTGCAACGACAGGTGCCGATACTGCACCAGGGCGCAGATTTCGCGGGCCACGGTCAGGCGAATGAAAAATTCACCGGTACCCGTGCCGGAAACTGCACACGAGGCGTCCGAAGCGTAGGTGCCGGCACCGATGATCGGCGTATCGCCGACCCGACCCCAGCGCTTGCCGGTAAGTCCGCCGGTGGAGGTGCCTGCGGCCAGATGCCCGGCGTGATCCAGCGCGACCACACCCACCGTGCCAAAACGATGGTCTAAGGGCACCAGGGCGGCGACTGGTTTGAGCGCTGGCTGCGGCGGCGGCGCCCCGGCCGGTCGCGAGGGAATGGGCTGCCCCTCGCGACGCAGCTCCGCTTCGAGCTGTTGCCAGCGTTCCTCGGTGAAGAAGAAGCTCGGCTCCACCTGCTCGAGACCCTGGGAGGCAGCAAAAGCATCCGCACCCTCGCCAATCAGCATGACCTGCGCGGAGTGGTCCATGATCGCACGCGCCAGTGCAATGGGATGGCGAGTGCGAGTCACGCCCGCGACTGCGCCGGCCTTGAGCGTATCCCCGGACATGATGGCTGCATCGAGCTCATTGCGGCCCTGCGCCGTGAAGACCGAGCCACGACCGGCATTAAAGAGCGGATCGTCCTCCATCACTTCAATCGCGGCCTGCACGGCATCGGCTGCGGAGCCGCCGGATTTGAGTACGGCGGCGCCGGCATCCAGCGCCGCACGCAACCCTTCCCTGTAAGCGGCCTCGCGTGCCGGCGACATGTCCTTGCGCTCCGACACGCCTGCGCCGCCATGCAGGACGATGGACCAGGCTGGCGCAGACTTCAGCACAGCGTGGTGCCCGGCACGCACCGGTGAAGCCAGCATTGCGCAGGCGCACAAGCCCAGCACAGCCTGCAGCGGTGCGATCCAGCCCCCGGATAGGCGGCGGCGCCGCTCACCGAACATCGCTGCCGGTCGATGCTTCATCGATAGTCTGGCCACCGGCGGCGAAAGCTTGCGCGCTGTGCGCCTGCTCAATCTTCTGGCAGTCCATCGCTGCTGCGTTACTGACTTGCCCACCCAACCGCCCGCTCCTCATTGGAGAGACATTCACGGTCATTTTTGGCTCGCTGTGAACAGCATTCGTTCTTGTGCGTATTATCGCACGTTTGCTGCGTGCGCCACTTCAGTGCGAATGGCATGCCCGCCAATCCACATGTTTGAGGAGTCTCAGGCACTTGAACCAGCAATCCGGCGCCCCTATACGGCAGAGGGAACTGACACTGCGCGGCGTCCTGCTCGGGGTGGTGATCACCCTGGTATTCACGGCCGCCAACGCCTATTTCGGATTGAAGGCGGGGCTGACCTTCGCGACCTCGATACCGGCCGCCGTGATCTCGATGGCGATACTGCGCCGCTTTCAGGGCTCTTCGATCCAGGAAAACAACATCGTACAGACCGTCGCTTCGGCGGCGGGTACGCTCTCATCGATCATCTTTGTGCTGCCCGGGCTTGTCATGATTGGCTGGTGGAACGGGTTCCCCTATCTGACTACGTTCCTTATTTGTGCTGTGGGTGGTGTGCTGGGAGTGATGTACACCGTGCCACTGCGCCGCGCACTGGTGACGCAATCCGACCTGCCGTACCCCGAGGGCGTGGCTTGCGCCGAAGTGTTACGCGTCGGGGCTCACGGGGACAGTGCGGATCCAAGCGGCGCGCAGGCCGCGAGCCGCGCCGGGCTGCTCGCCATCGTCGTCGGCGCCGTCAGCTCCGCGCTGTTCTTCGTCCTGGTTGCGACGCAGCTGTTCGCCAGCGATGTGGCGCAATACTTTCGCGTGGGAAGCCGCGGCGGTGCCAGTGGCTATGACTTTAATCTCTCCTTCGCGCTCTTTGCTGTCGGGCACCTGGTTGGACTGTGGGTGGGCATAGCGAGTGCTTTTGGCGCATTAATCGCATGGGGCATTGTGGTGCCGTACCTCACCAGTCTGCACCCGATGGCGGGCGATGCGGCTGATGTGGCCATCGCGGTCTGGACCCACCAAGTGCGCTTCGTCGGAGCCGGTGCAATCGGAGTTGCGGCGGTGTGGACGCTGCTGAAGCTGGCCAAACCGGTAATGGGCGGCTTGCACGCGGCGGTGCAGGCTTCGCGCCTTCGCAATGCCGGGCAAGCCGCCACGCTGCCACGTACAGAGCAGGATCTGCCCATCGGCCTGGTCGGAGCAATCACACTCGGCTGTCTGCTGCCAATTGGCTGGCTGCTCGCGCGCTTCAGTCAGCAGAGTGGTCTGGGTCATCAGGGGCTGCTGTTGGTGATCGGCGGCATCATCTTTGTCGCGCTGATGAGCTTCTTTGTCGCCGTGGTCTGCGGGTACATGGCCGGATTGATCGGCTCTTCAAACAGCCCGCTCTCGGGTGTCGGAATTCTGGTGGTCATTGGCGCGGCCGTGCCGCTGGCAATGTTCATTCAACCGAGCCTCCCGCACGGGGCTGCGCCGGCGCTAGTGGCCTACGCATTGCTGGTCACCGCTGTGGTGTTCGCGGCGGCTACGATCTCCAACGATAATCTGCAGGATCTGAAGACCGGCCAGCTGGTCGATGCCACGCCTTGGCGGCAGCAGGTGGCTCTGATGATTGGTGTATTGGCCGGTGCCGTGGTCATTCCGCCGATTCTGGATTTACTGAACCACGCCTTTGGCTTTGCCGGCGCACCCGGTGTCAACTCCACGCGCGCGCTCGCGGCGCCGCAGGCCGCACTGATCTCGGCGCTTGCCCAAGGTGTGATCCAGGGTAACCTGAACTGGTCGCTGATCGGCGCGGGTGCAGTGCTGGGTGTGGGCGTCATCGTGCTCGATGAAGTGCTCCGGCGCACCACCCCGGCGCATCTGTCGCCGCTGGCGGTTGGTTTGGGCGTCTACCTGCCAACCTCCACTACGCTGATGATCACGGTCGGTTCGATCGCCGGCTGGCTCTTCGATCGGCGCGCCGCGCGCAGCGCCCAAGCAGAGGGCACGCGCCAGCTGGGCGTACTACTGGCCTCCGGGATGCTGGTGGGTGAGGGCCTGATGGGCGTTGTGCTGGCAGCCTTGATCGTGTTCTCTGGCAAACCTGCCCCACTGGCGCTGGTAGGAGCGAGCTTTGCCGATCCTTCGGTCTGGCTCGGTGGGGGCGCCTTTGTGCTGTTCATCCTGGCCCTATACGGCTGGATTGAACGCCTCGGTGCCAAAGCGGCAGCGGCGCCGCATTGAGGCGCACGATTGTGTTCGAATCGACTCGACAGCTTTGGATATGATGCGCCAATCGCTCCCACCTTCGCACCACAGGTCACATGTCCACTCCGGGATCTGAACTGATTGAATCGCGTGATTCCCATGCGCTCGTGCCGCAAGTGGCTGCGCCGACCTGCGCCAATTGCGGCGAGCCGGTGAGTGATCGCTTCTGCGGTCACTGTGGACAACGACTCGAGCACCGCGTGCACTCGCTGTCGGAGTTTATGGGTGAAGCAGCTGAAGTAATTACGCATGCCGACTCCCGGGTCTGGCGCACCTTTGTGCCGCTGCTCTTCCGCCCCGGATTTTTGACTCAGCAATATCTGGCCGGACGGCGCGCCAGCTACCTGCCGCCCTTTCGGCTCTATATTGTTCTCAGCGTGGTTTTTTTCTTAATGGTATCGCTGGCGATCCGCACCACGCATGTTTCGGTGGTGACCCCGGCTAAGGCGCATGTCACTGCTGCGGACACGCTCGCGGAATTGCAAAAGGAAATTGACGCCAGCGATGATCCGCAAGAGCAGGCCATCTTGCGCCAGCAGCTCGAGCGCTTTAAGAAGGTGAACGCGGAACTGACCAACCTAACGAGCAACGGCAGCTGCGAGACCAGAATAGCGGCAGGTTCCCTGCCGGATTGGCTGCGCACTCGGATGGTCACCGGCTGCCAGAAGATCGCCGCGGATAACGGTAGGGAGCTGTTGCAGAACGTGATTCACAACATTGGTCGCGCGATGTTTGTGTTCCTGCCATTGATCGCTGCGTTGATGAAGTTACTCTATTGGCGCCCTCGGCGCTTCTATGTCGAACATCTATTGTTGCTGCTACACAATCACGCCTTCTTTTTTGTCAGTGCCTCGATGCTTCTGGCTCTGCAAATGATCATACCCTCGGATGGGGTAATGGGCTGGTTGATCACGGCGTTGGGGCTCTACATTGTGTGGTACTTGTATCGCTCCGTGCGTCGCGTCTACGGGCAGAGCCGCGTCCGGACGGTCTTGAAATGCGCTGTAGTCGGGAGTGCCTACTTTTTCTGCGGCTTAGTCACCTTTGCCCTAACGACCGTCTACAGCGCCGCTACCCTCTAAAATGATGTCGGGCAGCCCCCTCACGGCCCAGGCTCAGTAATCCTCGCCCATCCAGCGCTTAATTGCGTCCATGCACTGCGGCCGGCTTGTGCGCCCGGATTTTAATCTGCCAGCATTCAAGGGAGATGGCTTGTCACGGGCAATGGCAACCGCTTGCTGACTCAATAGCCGCGCTGCAGATCCACTACCGACACCATGGCTTCGCCTGCCACATAGCGGCGCATGTTCTCCGCCAGTACAGCATTGCGTAGCCTGGCAGTGTCCTGGGATTCCCCGGAGATGTGCGGGGTGATCAGGACGTGGGGGAGACGCCACAGCTCGTTCGATGCGGGAAGGGGCTCCGGATCAGTTACGTCCAAGCCAGCCCCGGCCAGGCGCTTGCTCTTGATTGCGGCAATCAGATCAGGCGTAACGACGCTTGCGCCCCGGCCGACATTGATGAAGTAGGCGCCGGATTTCATCAGCGCGAACAGATCCTTGTTGAACAATCCCTGGGTCTGCGGCGTAAGCGGGGTGCAATTGATGATGAAATCCGCATCGGCCACAAGCATCGGGAGTTCCTCAGGCATGCCGACGTAACTGACGAAGTCGGGCGCGCCTGCCTTGCTTGATCGGGTCGCCAGCACGCGCATGCCAAAGGCCGACGCCCGCCTCGCCACTTCCGTACCAATTCCACCCAAACCGACCACCAGCACCGTTTGATCCTTAAGATCAGTAATCTGGGGCGCCGTCTCCGCATCGAGCACCCAATGGCGGCGCTGCTGCAGGCGGTAGTAGTCATCCAGATGCCTATCGAGGATCAGCATTAGAGCCATCACATGCTCTGCCATGCTAGACGCTGCGACCCGCTGCAGATTGGTCACGAGCAATTGTCGTTGCTGGATCACCGGCTGACTGAGGCAGTACTCAACTCCCGCGGCCATCCACTGAATCCACACCAGGTGCGAAGCTGCCTGAATGATCCGCGGCTTGCAGATACCGATTGCCGCATCAGCTTCAGCAACCGCGGCAAGCGGCGTACGCTCACTGACTTCAAGGAAGCGTGCATTTGGCGCGATCTGCTGCAGCACCGGGAGCTGATCGTGCAACTGCGGAGCGATCAGAATGAGCGTTGGAGATCGCCAGCCCTGACGCTCACGGACCGGCTCGGCTGCCGTGCGCAGCATCAGATCACCGATCTGGACCGAAGGCGGCGCGGAGCCGGCCTCGGCGCTGGCAGCGATGGCTTTGGTAGTGCCCACGCCTAGGGCAGCCAATCCAAGAACCATGCAGGTCAGGACTAGCGGTTCCCTCAAGGTCACTCGCCGGTTGCGATACATGTATGCCTCATCAGCGCCGCGCTCGCGGCTAGCCTCTGGAAAACCCAAAGTTTCCGGGTACTTGTTGGCATGGCCGCGGGGCTCCTTGTGTGCAACCCCGCCGTTTGCCCCTGTTATAAATTGCTCGGCACCGATCCTACAGCGGCGCCGCGGCGCCCAGCCTCGCTATATCCGTCCCACTATACGACAGTCTTAAGCTCCGGCACCGGGGCACTTGCGGGCGGCCCCGGACCCTGCCACCCCGCCGTGCTAATCTTGCCCGACATTTAACTGGGGAGCACATCCAGTATGTTCAAAGCATTCACTGATCTGACGCGGGAGCAGCGCCGCGCATTTTTTGCCTCGTTATCGGGTTGGTCTCTTGATGCTTTCGACTTTTTCATTTTTGTCATGTGCATAGGTTCGATAAGCACCGAGTTCCACGCGACAGTAACGGCGGTTACAGAAGGTGTTTTCCTTACCCTGGCCTTCCGTCCGGTGGGCGCGCTGGTCTTCGGCTGGCTTGCCGAAAAGTTCGGCCGGCGCCCCATTCTGATGATCAACATACTCAGCTATTCTCTCGTTGAACTGGCAAGCGCGTTTGCTCCCAATCTTGCCACGCTATTGGTGTTGCGCGCCGTGTTTGGACTTGCCATGGGTGGTGAATGGGGTGTCGGCGCAGCGCTCGCGCTGGAGACGCTGCCGGCCAAGAGCCGGGGATTTTTCTCCGGTTTGTTGCAGGAAGGCTACGCAATTGGCTACTTGCTGGCCTCCCTGGTATTTGCATTTGCTTTCGTGCATGTCGGTTGGCGTGGCATGTTCATCATCGGCGCCGCACCAGCGCTGTTGGTAATTTTTATTCGCATGGGGGTTCAAGAGTCTCCTGCGTGGCTGGCGGGGGCTGCACCGCAACGCGCCTCGGTAGCATCGATTTGGAATGCGGTTAAAACCAATTTGCCCACGCTCGTCTTTCTGGTTGTTTTGATGGCGTGCTTTAACGCGCTATCTCACGGCACCCAGGACCTGTATCCGACATTGCTGGAAAAGCAATATGGTTTCTCACCAAGGACGCGAGGCCTAATCGTTGTAGTAATGAATGTGGGAGCGCTCTGCGGTGGCGTGTTATTTGGCTCGCTGTCGGAGCGCATGGGGCGCAAGCGTGCCATCATGCTCGCCGCGGCCTTGGCGTTACCGATGATCTGGCTATGGGCATTCTCAGCCACCGCAGTGATGTTTGCGGTTGGCGCGTTCTTGATGCAGTTTATGGTTCAGGGTGCCTGGGGCGTTGTGCCCGCGCATCTGAATGAACTCTCACCCCCCGCAATGCGCGCAATCCTGCCAGGTTTGGCTTATCAGCTTGGCAATCTGGCCGTGTCCAAGCTCAGCGTTGTGCAATCTGGCTTTGCGGCGTCGCACGGCGGCAACTATGCCTTGGCCCTCGCCGTAACAGTGGCGCTGGTGGCGGTAGCTCTGGTTATTGTCACGGCCTTTGGACGGGAGGCGCGCGCCGCCGAATTGAAAGTGACTTCATAGCGAGCCGTCCTAAGGCCCCGCGCGAAGCTCGAAGTGCCAGCTAGCCCTGAGCTCGCGCCGTCGCATGTGCGCCAATGTCTGCAAGGTACCACTCGACAAAACGGGACGCATACTGCTCTTGCAGGGAGTAGGGCCCGGGTTCAAAGAAGTGCGAGTTCACGCCCTCCTGATTGCGCTCGATGATCAGCTTGTCCTCAACGCTCGTGACCTGCCAGAGCCAGCTCAGGCGCTCCACCGAATAGTCGCGCCCCTCCACCGCTCTGCCATCGACCAGCCACAGTACTTCCATCTCCGTGCGATCGACCGTGCGCGGAATAAACCGATATACGAGGCCATGGTCCGGGTAGGCCAAGAAATCACTGATTGGGCCGATGTCGAAGTAGGTGGAGCAGCCATCGAAAGCGGGGAAATTTCCCATCAGCGGGGCCAGTGGTAGCCCGTCCGGAGAGGCCGTCGTATGGCCCGCGAAGAGGGCACTACGCAGCACTGCTGTCGACTCCTGCCCGGAGCGGGCGTGCAAGCCATAGCGATCCACGTCGGGGATGTGTATGCCCAGCGCCTCGCTACGCGAGCGCGCTGCGCCTTCAAGAGCCATGGTCTGCGAGCCGGGACGCGAGTACACGTGGCGGCGCGCGAACTCCGGGTGCGATGGCTGACAGTGGTAACACTCCATGTAGTTCTCTACCGCGAGCTTCCAATTGGCCCGGATCTCGAACGAGGCGCGGTGCGCAACCTTGGCCTGCGCCCAGCCGTGCGTGCCCGCAGTCGCTGCGAGCGCTGCAGCGGCGTCATCGAGCCCCGGCGGATCATCCGCAAAGCTGATAAAGACGAGCCCCTCGAGCACTTTGACCGACAGCCGCTTGAGTCCGGCGTCCTCGCGCTTGAAGAACTCGGGCATTTCGCGCGCCGCGCGCAAATGCCCGTCCAGGCCGTAGGACCAGGCATGATAGGGGCAGGTGAAACCACCGCCTACGGCAGTTCCTGAACGGGCAACACACACCCGCGACCCACGATGGCGACAGACATTGAGGAGTGCCTGCACCGAGCCATCTCGATCGCGACAAACAATTACCGATTCCGGTCCAAGGTCGACCAGGAAAAAATCCCCGGCTTCGGGAACACTGCTGGCGTGCCCGGCACAGAACCAGTGGCGCAGCAGCATGCGCTGCAAATCGCGCTCGAATATCTGCGCATCGGTATAGAAAGCCCGTGGCAACGCATGACCGGGCTTCAACGCAGCGCACGCCGATGCCAGGTAGGGGTCGCTCTCCTCGGAGCCTGCCTGCGAACCACGGCCAGGATTGATGCTCCCGTTCATTGCAGCCGACTCCCAGACTATATGGTCATTTAACGATTGGCCCAGTGTGCCTCAAGCTTTTGGGAGCTGCAATGAGCAGTAGATAATCGGATAGTTATTGTTTTTTCTTTTTAAACAAATACTTACATGGGACAAAATAAGATGGGTCGACCGTACAAGCCAGGACAACCAGACAGCCTTATATATTCATATAAAGGCGCGCAGGAAGTGCTCCAGATAGGCCCGCAAGCGCTTCCTTAGCCGAGCGCCTGGGAGGGCGCTCGGTTAGCCGCTAAATGATGTTCAGGCGTGTCTTACAGGGGCGAGGCACGACGCCGCGCGCCCGCAGTGTCGGCGAGCCCGTCATAGGAACGCTCAGCGATGTCATAAGGAGCGATGGAGCGCAGAACTTTCATGTTTTTTTGTCAGCGTCCACGGTGCTGTGTCAAACTCCGCGCCCACTGATCGGCCGACCCCTCGACCGGTCAATCTGGCGCCTGATAACTCACTGATTTATATCAAAGTTTGATGGCGCCGCTGTTTTATTGGCCGATCAACTTTCATCAGACCTGACAGCGAACGGAACTCTAATTATGGCCCGCACGATCCCCCTATCCGATATCCGCAACATCGGCATCATTGCCCACGTCGACGCCGGAAAAACGACGACGACTGAGCGCATCCTTTATTACACGGGGCGCAAGCACACGATCATTGATATCCATGACACGAAGGATCTGAAGACTTCGACCACGACTGACTATCTGGAGCAGGAGCAAAAGCGCGGCATCACGATCCAGAGTGCGGCGGTATCGGCCTTCTGGCGTGACAAGAAAATCAACCTCATCGATACCCCGGGCCACGTCGACTTCACCATCGAGGTCAACCGCTCACTGCGCGTCCTGGACGGTGCCGTCGTGGTATTCGACGGTGTCGCTGGCGTTGAGCCGCAATCTGAGACCAACTGGCGCCTGGCCGACAATTACGATGTGCCGCGCCTGTGCTACGTCAACAAAATGGACCGCAGCGGCGCCAATTTCGTGCGCTGCGTGGACATGATTAAGAAGCGACTGGGCGCCCGCCCGCTGCCGGTCCAGATCCCGATCGGCTCCGAGGACAATTTCAAGGGCATGGTCGATCTGGTCACCATGAAGGCCCTGGTGTGGGACTCGGATGACAAGGACGCCGAGTGGCAGGAGCTGGAAGTCACCCCCGATCTGGCCGATCGTCTGCATATTACGGTGCCCAGTGACCGCCAGCTGCTGGAGAAGGTGCCCCATTACCGCACCGAGCTGGTCGACACCTGCCTGGAAATGGATGATGCAGCGATGGAAGCGCATCTGAACGATGGCTCCATGCCCTCGGCTGAGACGCTGCGCGCCTGCCTACGCAAGGGCACGCTGACCTCCGCGTTCACGCCAGTGCTGTGCGGCTCCTCATACAAGAACAAAGGCGTGCAGCAGGTCCTCGACGCCGTGGTCGACTATCTGCCCGCGCCGACCGATGTGGCCTCCATCAAGACGGTCGATGCGGACGGCGATCCGATTGGCGAGCGCGCCTGCTCCGACGACGAGCCATTCTCTGCGCTGGCCTTTAAGGTGATCAACGACGTCTATGGCGCGCTGACGTTCATCCGGGTCTACTCCGGCGTGCTGACCAAGGGCGCCTCGGTGCTCAACACCACGCGCGGCAAGCGCGAGAAAATCGGCCGTATGGTGGAGATGTTCGCCAAGGATTCCAATCCGGTCGAAGAGGCTCGCGCCGGGGACATCGTGGCCTTGGTATCGCTGGCCGATACCGAAACAGGTGACACGCTAAGCGACTCGGCCCACCCCGTGGTCCTCGAACGCATGCGCTTTCCTGAGCCGGTTATCAGCGTATCGGTCAAGGCCAAGGTCAAGGGCGAACAGGAGAAGTTCAGCGCCGCGCTCGGCAAGATGGTGCGCGCCGATCCCTCGCTGCACCTCGAGACAGACCCAGAGACCAACCAGACCATTCTGCGAGGCATGGGTGAGCTGCATCTGGAGGTCACGCTTGATCGCATGCGCACGGAGTTTGGGGTTGAAGGCATCATGGGCGAGCCTCAGGTCGCCTATCGCGAGACCCTGACCAAGAAGATCGAAGAGCATTACACCCACAAGAAGCAGACTGGCGGCTCGGGTCAGTTCGCTGAAGTCTGGATCGTGTTCGAGCCCCTGCCTCGCGGCACGGGCTTTGAGTTCGTCGACGATACCACTGGCGGTTCAGTGCCTCGCGAGTTCGTACCGGCGGTTGAGAAGGGCCTCAAGATCCAGAAGGAAGATGGCGTGCTGTGCCACTACCCCACAGTGGATTTCCGCGCCACGCTCACAGATGGCAGTTATCACGACGTCGACTCGAACGCCCTCACGTTCGAAATCGCCGCCAAGGCCTGCTTCCGCGAGGCGATGCGCAAGGCTTCACCGATCCTGCTGGAGCCTGTGATGCGGGTCGAGACGGTTACTCCCGGAGACTATCTTGGCGATGTGATCGGCGATCTGAATCGCCGGCGCGGCTCGATTGAGGAGCAGCTGGAGCGCGGCACCAACGTGGCCGTGGTGGCGCGAGTTCCGCTGTCGGAGATGTTCGGCTACATCGGACACCTGCGTGGCATGACCAGCGGACGTGCCTCTTACACGATGGAGTTCTCGCATTACGACCCGGTGCCCCGTTCGGTGGCCGACGAGGTCATCGCTGCGGCCGGAAAGATCGCGGCAGCAGGCTAAGCCCCTGGGGAAAGCTGATCAGATCCGACCCTGCTGCAAATGAGCAGCGGGGTCGGCGTCCTCTTGGGCTACGGCTTCTCTACAATTACAGAGTCCTATCCCGTCGATTGCGTCCGCGGCGCGGCCCAGCGCTCGATCAGCGGGCGGTAGTGGTCGAAATCAGCCGTTCGGAGTCCCTGTAATTTGCCCTGGTCGTCACAGCGACGTACCACCAGTGCCTCACGCCAGTGGGGTTCGGACTCGAAGGCTGCGATTTCGGCCGGCGACATGGGGCCGCCCTGTAGTTTCAGCGTGATGATCGAGGCAGGGCTCAACGCCTTGGTGTAGGAGGCCTCGGTTGCGCAAAGGTAGCGTTTTGCAGGGACGTGCAAGCGCACCGGTTCATACACCTCGGGCCCAAAATGCCGGGCGAGCCAGCGACTGCCGGTCAGCTCGTGCTGCGCGTCGCTCTTCCACTCACCAATGTCATCAGGTGCTGGTTCGATCAGGTGGCCGATGTCATGCAGTAAGGCCGCCAGAACCACGGCACCTGAAGCTCCAGCGGCTTCTGCAAAATAAGCCGACTGCAGCGCGTGCTCATTAACGCTTACCGGTTCACCAAGATAGGCACCTGCCCCCTGATTGGCGTAAATCGAGAGAATCTCATCGGCGATCATGCGGCCTCTCCGCCACTTTCTTGCGCTTGCAGCAACGCCGCCGTGCTGTAGACGCTGTCACGGGTCAGGTAGCAACCTCGCAGATGACGCGGATGGTTGGCAGAAATGAAGGCCTTGCGACCATGGAGAATCCGCTGGTTGTCAAACAGCACCAAATCTCCTGGCTTCAGCGCGGTCACTGCCTGAAAGCGTGCGTCACGCAGCAAGTTGGCAAATTGCCGGTAGGCAGAATAGAAAGCTGAGCATTCACGTGCTGGCAGCCGTAACGGCGCAATCGAGCGGTTGTTGTAATGCACTGCCGAGACTGCGCCTTCACAGGTCAGCTGGATCAGCGGTCGCTCGGCATATAGATCGGCCGTTTTGGAGCGGTAGTGGAAGGGCACCGCAGTTCGCGTCAGCAAGGCAAAGGCCTCCGGCGCCGTGCGACGCAGGTGCTCGGCCAGGGCAAAGCCGTCGGCAAACAAACTCTCGCCGCCTTCCGGTGCCGAGATAAGCGTGTGTAAGGCCTGAAATCCCGGGACCGGCTCCCGGTAGGGATTGTCGGTGTGCAGACCAAGACCCAGATCGGTATACGCTAAATTTTCCGGCTGAGGCACCGCGCGCACGTCAAATACCTGGCCGTAGTTGGTTTCGGCCACGCGCCCGACCCACTCCATGGCCGCCAGAATCCCGCTCTCGACCGCGGGGACCTCACTTAGGAATGCAATGCCATCCTGCAGCAGCTGCTGAAGCCATCGGAGCCGCTCCGGAGCACTCCTTTGGATGATCGACAGCGACCTCCACGCAAAATGCGCCCGTGGATCGACGGTTGCGCCCTCAAGCCAGGGTCGCGCAATGGGCACTGCCGCTGACGGCGCAGAGGCTCGATGTTCCCGCAGCCATGTCAGCGGAAATTTTGAAGTTCGATCCTCGTCCTGCCAGCGAACACGAACATCGGCTTCTTGAAGCGTTGCCTCACCAATACGCGGCTCCGGAGGCGAGTCGGCGACATCGACTAGGCGTTGACGATTGTGGCCGTCGCGATCCTCCGGCAGGTTATCGCGCAGCCAAACGCTGGCAAACTCACTGGCTGTACCGTCATTCCACTCGACGGTCAGTAGCTCGGGGCGGGCGATTATCCTGGCCGCGGCATTATTTACGGATTTCATTATGTAGGCGGATTACAGCAGGCCCCTTCAGGTAGGGCAACCCAAGGCTCGCGTTCAACTAGCGCCTGCACGCATCTGCGCAAACGTCTCATGCAACAGGTCCTGTTGGCACTCCGGCGTCGGCGCGGCTGACCAACCTGCTCGCCCGCTTGCGCCCACAGCGTGAGCTAGAACAGTCGCGGAACGATGTTGTGAAACTGCAACAGAAATGCGTTGAGCCATGGATTAAGGCTACGACCTTAGTCGATAAAACGCTCAGAGATGTGACAGTTAATACTAAAGCCGTATGTCGGCCGGTAAGTCGGCGGCTCAGGATCTGCCGGCATTCTCGGGCAACAAAGTCATAAATCTGACACTTGCCGCGCGCAAGGCGGCACAGCGAAGCGAGTTGAGGGGGCAAATTTTGATGATGGGGCGCTTGCGTTGTGCCGCGCCAAGAAATTGCGGTACGTGCAGGTGGTCGCAAGCGGCCGGCTGGACAACAAATCAGGGCTTGATGTTACGCGCCGGCGCGGGGCCTGCGCGTCGATGCGGGGTCGGGCGTGAGTTTAATTGTGGGTGCAACCAATAAGCATGGACGTGGCTTCTTCAAAGTCCTTCATGCCTATGCGCCACGAGCCGGCATTAGCGGCTCCTTAAGAGATCGGCACGCGATAATAATTTTCACGGAGTGAGACAAAATGAATAGATCCAGTTATTTGACCGGAGCGGCAATAGGTCTGGCGATGGTGTGCACCACCGCGCAGGCGCAGGTGAAGGACCCGATACCCGATAGCCTGTCACTCGGCGGCGTGACGATCTACGGCACGGTCGATGTCGGCTATGCCTATCAAAGCACCGGCGTCCCCATCAGCAGCACCTTGCCGGGCGGCCTTGAATACCAGGCATTCACGACCACCCGCAACTTTGCAGGCTCGGTGTCGACGGCCGCGGAAAGCGGACTCGAGCAATCCAAGATTGGAATCCGAGTAAGCGAGCCCATCGCCGACGACTGGACGCTGCTTGCCACAGCCGAAACCGGCTTTAACCCACTCTCCGGCCATCTGACAGACGCGTGCGCCAGTATAGCCGACAATAGCGGCGGCCCTTCGACGCAGGGACATCAGACCGCGAACGCTGACAGCAGCCGCTGCGGCCAGGCGTTCAATAGCGTGCTGTTTGGGGGTGTCAGCAATAAAGTGCTGGGAACCTTGACGATTGGCCGGCAAAACTCGTTGGAATTGACGGCACTCGCGAGCTACGATCCGCAGGCGCTCTCTTATGCATTCTCATTCCTCGGTTACTCAGGCTTTAACGGCGGCGCCGGCAGCACGCAAGGGGCGCGCTGGGACAACTCCCTGAAGTACACCTTTGCTTCAGGGCCCGTACACTTCAGCGCCATGTATACCGGTGGCGGCTATGACACCGGTACGCTCGCAAGCGCCTTCGGCGCCAACCTCGGCGCCACCTTTGGCGGCCTGTCGGTTGACGCTGTGTACGAGAATGAAAATAGCGTCGTTAACCTGAGAAGCTCTTTCGATGACCTCGGGGCCAATCCGGTGCCTTCGCCGGGCCTCGCGGCCTACATTTCGGATGACACCTCCTACAACCTGATGGGCAAATACACGTTCGATTTCGCCAATGGAGGCCCCCCCTCAGCGGCCGACAAGCTCACGATCTATGCGGGCTACTCGCATCTGACGAAGGCGCATGGGCCGTATACGAGGGGCGAAGCCCAGGGCGCGTATCCGATTTCTGTGGGTATCAACATCAACGATTCGGCGGTCTACAACATGGAATGGGTAGGCGCGAAGTATGCGATGCACACGGGCTGGAGCTACACGGCCGCCCTGTACCATATCAGCCAGAACAGCTGGACTATCGGGCTGGGCCCCACCGGCACGCAGGGCATCAGTTGCTCCGCGGCTGGCCTGCTCTGCGCTGGCGACTTCTATGAAGCCTCCGCGGTGGCTGATTACGCCTTTAACAAACATTACGATGCGTATCTTGGTGTCAACTACTCAGAGGTCACGGATGGCCTGGCCAACGGGTTCCCGGGCACCACTGTAGGTACTTCCGGAAGCCAGTCCCAAACGACCGGCATGGTCGGCTTTCGCGTGAGGTTCTGATCTCACAATCCTTAGACGCAAGTTGGGGATGATTAGACCGAGCCGCTCCTTACCCGGGCGGCTCGGTCGCTTCGTCCCCGCAGCGGAAGGTGAATTAACGCCAGCGCACTCCGTCTCGCCTGTCGCGGGCATGAGCGGGCGCGACGGCCCACCCAGTAAGTAGCGCCCGCGTTGCCGTAGCGCTCGGCATGGGCTTCCTCGGCGTCGAGCGCGAATCCGGTGAAATGGGTGAGCGCATGCGGGCGCTCGATTGGAGTAAAACCCCCCTTGGACCAGCAGTGGGCTGGTAAATTCATGTGGACGCAGAACCTATGTGGAATCCCGTGTGGCTATGATTCCGACTCTTGATGAATATGCCGCGACCTTGCATGCCCAGGGCTATGAAGAAGTGCGACGACGGCTCGCTTGCGCTGTCTGTGAAGGACGACGGTATAGGCATTCCTGCCGAGTCGCTCAGCGGTATCTTCGCAATGTTTTCGGCATCGCCCTATGCCGTATTCCTGCTTGCGATCTGGTGTACGTCGACAATGACGGACACTCATCTCTTGTCCGCCTTCCTAACGTTAGATTACATGCTCGTGTCCATTCAACTTACGGAGCGCGACCCACTGGGCGTCCACCCGGAACATGCGAACTATCGCAATAATCTACCAACGCTGATTCCAGGAACAGGCAGCGTGAGCTGTAACGCGCGCCGTGGGCCCTCAGCCAATAAATCATCGCCTCTCTGAACAGAGGCTCCAATGAGGGAGCACAGTCAGCGGCCATGGCCGGCCGCTTGTTAGGGACAACATTTTTGCGAGGCTGGCGCAGCCCAGTAGTCACCGCGTCGCCAAATATGCTCCACTGCAGAGCTGCGCGGCTCACGTAGCAGTACGAATTCTGCCCATTGCGGAAGATACTAACGCGCCCGCGGCACACTACCCGGATAATCAGCAACCGTTGCTCCGGAGAACGACTGTGCCCCTTTGCTCGCTAACCACCGCCGCGTAACAGCGCTGCCCGCATGGATCGCACGATACTGCTAAAGGGCTCCTTTCTCCACCGGCGAACGTTCGGCTGGCAAGATTTGATCGCCGTGCTAATCGTCGTGGCCGCAGTCATTCTTTTCGGTACCGGCATGCACCAGATGCTCGTCCCGCTTGTGCCAAAGCATCCACAGCAGATTTCGCTGTCACCGACAGCGCTTCCGCGCTATACGCTGCTAACGGTACTGCGCATGTTGGCTGCGATGGTGGCCTCGCTGATTTTCACGTTCACCTATGCCACGCTGGCGGCGAAGAGCCGGCGCGCCGAGATGGTGCTGATTCCGATCCTGGACGCGCTGCAATCGGTGCCGATCCTCGGCTACCTTTCGTTCACCGTCGTGTTCTTTGTGGCGTTGAGTCCCAATCACATGCTCGGCGCGGAACTGGCGGCCATTTTTGCAATCTTCACGAGCCAGGCATGGAACATAGCTTTCAGTTTCTTTCAGTCGCTACGTACCATACCGTTGGATTTGCAGGATGCGAGCCGTGGCTTCCGCTCTTCGGCCTGGCAGCGCTTCTGGAACCTGGAAGTGCCGTTCGCAATGCCCGGTCTGATCTGGAACATGATGATGTCAATGTCCGGAGGCTGGTTTTTTGTGGTCGCGGCAGAGGCCATCTCGGTGGGTGACTTGCGTAAGATCAATAAACTTTTCCCCATTGCCGAGGCTCTGCATTTACTGGAGTTCGCAGAACTCAGTGAAGGCAACATCAAACTGACCGCGGCCGGCAGGTTGTTTACCCGCAGCGATACCGCTGAGCGCAAACTCCTGTTTCGCGAACACCTGCTGCGTTCTGTGCCATTTGTTGCTCATATATGTCATGTGCTGGATGAGCGCAGCGGCCACACGGCACCGCGCGAGCGCTTTGAATATGAACTGCAGGATCATCTCAATGCCGAGGCTACCGAGCGCACCCTTCGTACCGCAATCGGCTGGGGCCGATACGCAGAGCTGTTTCAGTACGATGACCGGAGCCGAAGATTTCAGCTAAGGGCGGGGGCGCCATGAAGTTACAGATTTCAGAACGATCGCAATCATGACTCGCACCGACCCGGCCAAGCTCAAGACATTGCATACCGAAGTGCTGGTGCTAGCACGAGCGCTTGATCAGGAGGCGCAGGCGCATCAGGCTGAGATCGAGGCGGCATTGCCGCGCCACCGCCGCAGTGCCGTCAATCTGGCGCACTACCTGGGATTGCGAAAACGCGACGTGCGGGCGCTGCAGCTCGAACTCGCTGCTGCGGGCTTGTCTTCGCTCGGGCGCTGCGAAGGCCATGTGCGTGATACGGTCGCCAGGTTGGCGCTCTGGCTCTCTGGAAATGATTTGGATAAGGCCACGTTGCCTCAGAGCGATTTCGTGGATGCGGCGGCTGCCGAGCAGCTTCTGCACGTCAACGCGCGCGCGCTCTTCGGACCACGCCCCCAGGATCGCCATGTATACATTATGGTGACGGCTCCGGAAGCGGCGGAGGCCACATCAGAATGGGCCGATAGCCTAATTCACGCTGGGGCTAATCTGCTGCGGATCAACGGTGCCCACGGGCTACCTTCTGATTGGCAGGGCATTGCAGCGATTTTCCGTGAGCGCGCAGTCGTGCTGGGCGTACCGGTGCGCATAGTTGTCGACTTGCCCGGCCCGAAGCTGCGCGTCGATATCAGGCAAGTTGAAAGCGGCGTCATTCATGTGCGGCGCCGTAAGGATCGTCAGGGCCGGACATTGGGGCCCACGATTCTGCAACTCGCGGCCGAGTGCCGCGGGCCCGCGGAAATTCCCATCCCCTCCGACTGGCTACCGCAGCTGCATCAGGGCGATGAGCTCGGGTTAATTGATACCCGCGGCAGGGAGCTGCCACTCAAGGTCATCGAAGCCAATGCGCGGGGCGCGACCGCTGAATGCTGGCAATCGCTCTATGCCGTGAGCGGTCTGCCTGTAACCTGGCGACGTGGATCCAAGCTGATGGGCCGCGCCCAGCTAGGACCGGTACCCGAGAGCGCACGGGAAGTGCGATTGAGCAAGGACGATTGCTTCATAGTGAACGCGCAGGGCCGCTCAAAAAATCCGCAGCAGGTGGCACTCGCACTGCCGGAGCCCGGCGTCTTATCCAGGGTAGCCCCTGGTGATCGAGTCATCCTGGACGACGGCCGGATTGTCGCAGTGGCCGTCGCGCGACGCGAAAGCGGACTGCTTTGTCGGGTGACCGCCACGGTCAAACCGGCCACGCGGCTGGGCACCGGCAAGGGCATCGCCTTTCCGGATAGCGATCTGCTGCTCAAATCCCTCGGTGCCGAGGATGAGCTGGCCCTGCACTTTGCTCTCCAGCACGCCGACGTCGTTGGCGTCTCCTTCGTCAACTCGGCAGCTGATGTCGCCCGTGTGGCAGCGCGTATCCAGCAGAGCGGCAGGCAGGGAGTTGGACTGATCTTAAAGCTTGAGACTCGCACTGCGATGCACAACCTGCCCAGTATCCTATTTGAGGCGTTGAAGCACGATCCCGTGGGACTGATGATTGCGCGCGGGGACCTGGCGCTTGATGTGGGCTTTGGGCGGCTCGCCGAGATGCAGGAGGAACTGTTGTGGTTCGGCGAGGCCTGCCATCTGCCCGTGGTCTGGGCAACCCAGGTGCTCGAGTCAGTCGCTCACTCCGGGCTGCCGACACGCGCTGAGGTAACCGATGCCGCCATGGCCATGCGCGCTGAGTGCGTCATGCTCAATAGAGGACCTTACGTGGCCGTCGCCAACCGTTTACTCGCCGACATCATACGCAAGATGGAAGCGCATCAATATAAGAAGCGAGCGCTATTCAGGCCTTTGGCCATGGCTGGTGCAGAGATTGCCCCAAGCGTCTGAGTAACGCAGAAGCGAATCACGGATTGGACACTTATTCGCAGGGAGGTAGATTCCCAGTAGCGGACTCCTTCTGACCCTGAAATCCTCTGGCCCCCTGCGATAGGAACTTTGTGAGGAGGAGCCGGGTATGTCAGTCAAGATGAAAGCTGCGATTTTCGTGGAGCCGGGACGCATTGAGCTCAGCGACAAACCAATACCTGACGTCGGGCCCACCGATGCGCTGGTGCGCATTACAACGACTACTATTTGCGGCACCGACATTCATATACTTAAGGGCGAGTACCCGGTTGCGAAGGGACTAACGGTAGGCCACGAGCCCGTCGGCGTTATAGAAAAGCTCGGCGGCGCCGTGCGCGGCTACATTGAGGGCCAGCGCGTAATTGCCGGCGCCATTTGCCCGAGCTTCACCTCCTATTCATGCCAGGACGGCTCACCGTCGCAGGACGGGAGCTATCTAATTCCCACCGGGCAGTGCGGGCAACATGGCTATAAGGCGACAGCGGGATGGCGCTTCGGCAACATCATCGATGGTACTCAGGCGGAATACGTGCTCGTGCCCGACGCCCAGGCAAATCTCGCTCCGGTGCCGGACGGATTGACCGATGAGCAGGTCCTTATGTGCCCAGACATCATGTCTACGGGCTTCAAGGGTGCCGAAAACGCTAACATAAAGATTGGCGACGTCGTCGTGGTTTTCGCGCAGGGCCCCATTGGCCTTTGTGCCACCGCCGGCGCTCGACTTCTGGGCGCATCGACTATCATCGGCGTGGACGGCAACGAGCATCGTCTCGGGATCGCGAAGCGCATGGGCGCGGACATTGCGCTGAACTTCAAGAATTGCGATGTGATCGATGAGGTCATGAAGATCACCGGTGGGCGGGGCGCCGATGCCTCAATCGAGGCCCTCGGCACTCAATCCACGTTTGAAGCGGCGCTGCGTGTATTGAAGCCGGGCGGCACCCTTTCAAGCTTGGGTGTTTATTCGAGTGACCTGAGAATCCCTGTGACCGCGTTCGCAGCCGGTCTCGGTGATCACAAGATTGTTACTGCCCTATGCCCTGGTGGCAAGGAACGGATGCGTCGCCTGATGCGCGTTATTGAGGCGGGGCGCGTAGACCTCGGCTTGATGGTGACGCACCATTTCAAGCTGGCGGAAATCGTAGCTGCATACGATCTCTTCGCCAATCAGCGCGATGGCGTCCTTAAGGTAGCGATCAAGCCATGAAGAGGATGTAGCGCCAACGGGAACTTGCCATCCCCTGATCCCGCAACAGCTATCCGGATGGCGGCGCTGACGCAATGTTCTGCCTGGCAATGACGAAGTTATCTCCTCAAGATCCTCCAGTTTGGTCAATCGAGCCGGCTGTCCGCTGGTGAGTACCGGAAGCGGTCGGCGGCAAACGCGATCGCCGATACCATTTCACTTCATCCCCACGCCGGGGTACGCGCCCCGGCCATGGGGTTTTTTCAGCTCGACTTCACTGACGGGCCGGCGGCGTCCCGCCGGTTGTCGGCGCGCCAGCATCTGGCTGTGCACTAGCCGCGGGCGCTCCACCCGCACGACCTTCTCCGCCGGGCAAGCCGCTGCTCATGAACGCGTCCCAGTGTTCCACCAGCTTGCCATTCTCAACTCTGAACATGTTGAAGACCAGGTCGGAGGTGCCACGTCCGGAGACGCGGACTACGCGGTCGCCCACCGCGCCGATATAAACAACCTTTGCTGGCACACGCGGGGGCCCACCCGCAGGCGCCCCACCTGCAGGAGCCGCCCCGGCGTTGGGAGGCGCGGGTCCCTGCATTCCACCTGGACCGCCAGCCCGCGTCTCGAATATCCGTATCAGTGCCTCGCGACCCTGGCCTTGCGCCGCCCACCCTGGCGAATTCTGGTGGTAGTTCTCCGCAATATACTTCTCGGCGATGGGACGAAACGGCACCTTGCTCTCGCCCCCTGCAGCCGTCCGTGCATCCAATGCATCGTAGAAACCTTGCACGAGAGCGATGCCCTCCTCCTCCTGCTTGGTGTACTGCGCGGCCTGCGCGCTCATCATCGGCATCGCGGCCCCGAGCAGTGAGAGGACCGCGATGACAATCGTTTTGGAATAATTCACTGATGACTCCTTCTAATCTTAACGGTGATGAACGGACACGCCGGGCTCTGCCGCGCTCCCTGCAACATATATGGGCGGTGATTATGCGCCTTGTGATCGTGACTCTGCCCCATTTGCCTGGCGGATTGCCGTTGGAGACTGGCCGCTTCTGAAGACCGCAGCGACTAGCCCTTATCACTCACTTGTAACTCCGCGAGTTTTAAGCGGACCCGCACCCCCTATCCCGCAGGGCGCATTCGGGTTCTTTGCCAGATACTGCTGGTAATAATTGGCGCTCAGGATTTTTTTCCCGGCGGAAATCGCCGGGTTATCCAGTCGTGGTCAGGTCGTCGGTAGACTTTCGGTAGACGTTAAGGCCGAACCACGAGTAGGCCAAACCTCGGCCCAATCGCAGCAATGACCGGGTTTGACCCGAAGCTGCCGTCAATGAAGGGCCGCTTTATGGCTGCCATTTAGAGCGGGTGCACCTCAGCAGGTCCTACGTCCGCACGCGATTCGTCAGACCGAACCGCGCCGGACCGCAGGGCCATCCACCTGCCAAGTGAATTTGCGCAATCCGAGGATGCTACTTCGCGCCGGCTTCCGCAGGTTTGGCTTTGGTCCCGGCCCAACTGAAGCCAGTGATCAACCAACCTGTGTTGCCCTTCTGCAGCGTGAGTGCCATGTGCGCGGTCTCCTTCTGGGCTACGCCCTTTTGCTTGAACGTATACACCACAGGCAGTACAACGTAAGCGCGATCAACACCGACCTCGACATGAACCGGCTTGCCGTAGGTTACGTGATCGTCAGTATTACCGGCGACTTTGTCCGCATTATCAAGCGCTTCGCCCCAAGTATCAAAGGCCTTCGGCCCGATCCAAGTAAACGGGGCAATGTCATCAACAATCACGATGCCGTCGGGCGAAGTCTGCGCGGCGGCTGCCTTCGTGTCGCCCTTGTTAAACCCATCGATGAATGCCCGCACAGGCATCATGACTTCAGCATCCGGAGTCGCCCCGATAGTCGCCGCCGGCATGCCGACCACAACGACTGCCCCGAGCAATGCAAACAATTTCATAATATCTCACCTTTCTCGAAGATTTGATTGTCAATCCGGTGCGGCCACGATCTTACGATTTGGCAAGAATGCAGGCTAGTGCAACGCGGGAAAGCATCGCGCTTTCCCGCAGAAAAATGCATATTGATTTGGTGACCCCATAGCTTCCTGCTGAAACCTTAGCCGTACCGCCGACTTCGCCTTCTCAGGCACTTGTAACTCCGCCGATTTAAAGGAAACTGCGCAGAACCGTCGGCGCCGAATTCCCGGCGGCCCCGGCAGCGATGTCAGTTCGGCTTGCCGGAAGGGACAGGACCGGCAGGAGGGGCGCCCGGAGGGCCACCGCCCATTCCGGGGCTCTCACTGGAACTGCTGTCCCAATGCTCGACCAGCTTGCCGTCGACAACCCGGAACATATTGAAGATGACATTGCCGGGCCCGCTCGCGCCTTCAGCCGTTGGGCCGCGCCCGGAGACTCGAATAACCAGGTCATCCTTGGCCCAGAGCGCTAGCACTTGGGCCCGCTGTATTTGTCTCGGGGGGCTGCCGGCCGGCGGAGCCGGGCGCTGCGGCATATCCAAGGCCATGCGGATGAAGTTGTCCCGCCCGTTGCCGTATTTCTTTCCGGCCGCTATGTGCTGAATGTAGCCTTCCCCGATATATTTCGCGGCGATGCCGCGTATCATGGTGGGATCCCCTGCGGCAGCCATTGCATCGTTTGCCTCGTAGAAATCGGCAACGAGCTTCATGTTTGCCTGCTCCTGCGCCGTGAAGGTTGCGGCTTGCGTGCTCACTATGGGCATCGCGGCGATGAGAGCAGCCATCAAAAACTGCCCAAGACCTCTAAAGCAATGCATAACGAATCCCCCGTGTTAGATGCGGACATTGACGACCAAGCGGTGCGTGCGCAGCATCATACGATGCGCGGCGGCTGCCCCACCCCCCTAATATATCCGCCGCAGGGCAACGACGGCGGTGCTTCGATCCGCGACCCTAAGCCCACCGAATCGCTCGAAGGTCGCTTCCGTGCCCGGAGCGGACGCACCCGCACCTCCGGTATCCGGCACCCAATAGAGTGCCAATGACCGACATTTCACTCGCGATATCGCGTCAAAGAGCTGGGGCCGCCGTGCCCAGACGTGGAGTTCGGAGCCGGCGTGAGAAATCGTCTCTGCAATTAGGGCGCCTTGCTTACCTAATTCTACGAAGCCAATTCGTCAGTGCGGACATGAAGCTTTCCCAATCTCACGCGATCAGCTTGAGGGAGAACTTCCATAAGCGTTCTGCGTTACCGGAATCGACGGCGTAGGCTGCATACCCACCCGTAAAGCCCGTTGGGCGCCTCGTGACCTGCTGAGCCTAGTTGCAATCTTCAAAGTAAAGTCCGCTGACGCCCCCAAGATACCTACTCGTCGAGATTCGCTGTAAGACCGATTCCCCTGCGTGTGGGTACTGATGCACCAATCAAACCACGAATCGCTGCGAGGAGGCCCCCAATTGCCTGATCGTGAGATGCAAGTTTTCGCTCAAGACGGTCGAACTTGCGGGCCAGGGCCTTGTCCGCCTCCAGCAGAGTCCGACTTCGCACAAACGATCGCATGATCTCGATGTTGACCGTAATGGCACGGCTGCTGTTGAGCACTGACGGCAGCATCACCACACCCTGCTCCGTAAACGCGTACGGGGCATAGCCTCGACCACCGCGACCGGGTTTTGAGGTCACAGATTGTGATCTCAAAGCCGCCCACTCGGCAGCGGACAGCTCAAACATGAACTTCGGCGGAAAGCGCTGATTCCAGCCGGGATATCTGTCGCGATTATGCAGATTCGTGCCGAACAGGTCACATCGCTGTGTGATCCAAGCGCGAACGGCGCTTCCCCGAGGACCTTCGTGACACTAGATCACCGGTAGACTTCCGCTAGACGTTGACGTCGAAATCAGCTGGCGTTTTCCTGCAGAAATACGTGGGTGCTAGAGGTGGCCAGCTGGTAACCCTCTGGTTCCCTGCAAGAACCCTCGGCTAGCCGGCGATCACGCTTTCTCCCCAACCTGTAACTCCGCGAGTTTGAAGGGCACTCAGCAACCGTCAATGCCGCAATATCCATTTGGATTCTTCGCCAGATACTGCTGGTGATAGTCGGCGCTGAAGCTGGATTTATCACGGGAACCAGGGCGTTACGGCGCTGATGGTGGCTGGTCGGTCGACTTTCGGTAGACCTCATCCCGCAGTGGTCGGTAGACCGAAAGTGCGATTTCTGGTCGATGACGCCGATTATGGCACTTGACGCCATATAGACTGTATGGCATCATGTGCCATATGAGGGCTCGACTTGCGTTCCACGACAAGCAGGTTCTGCGCGATGGGTCCATCGTGGAAATGAAGATTTGGGAAGTTCCGGAATCCGTTCGTGGCAGTAAGCATCGCCTAAAATACAGCTTGTTCTATGGACGACAGGGGGTTCGGTTTGTCGGCTACGACAATGAACGACACAAGGGCGATCACCGGCATGTGGAAGGCAAGGAAGAACCCTATTCATTCAGTACGCCGAAACGTCTGATCGAGGACTTCCTGGCGGACGTCCGCCGACTGCGAGGTGAGTCATGAGTAAGCGAGTCAAGGTTCACGTCGGGACGCTCGAGGAGATGGGCAGCCGCTTTGTCAGCGCTTGGCACCGCCTCGAAGGCGGCGAAAAGGTTCGTGAGCGACATGTGACGTTTCCGGACCTGCCCGCAATGCTCAATGCGCTGTCACCTAAACGCCTTGAGCTTCTTCGCGACGTCCATCGGCAGCCAGCACCGTCAGTGAAGGCTCTCGCTGAGCGTCTCGGACGCGACTACAAGCGTGTGCACGAAGACGTCGAGACTTTGGCAGCTTCCGGATTGCTGAGGCGCGAAGATGGTGGCGTCTCGGCGCCCTACGATGCGATTACAGCAGAGATGAGGCTTTAGGTTGTCGCTCAACCAGCCGCGGCCCTGAATGGATTCATGAAATTCGACACTCTCAGATCCATTGGCCACAACATCGCCGACTCACTGGGAAGTGGCGTCGGCCTATTGATCGGCGTCTACGAAATGGATGTATTTGGAGAGGCGGCCGGCGCCCCTGATGGGACCATCACCGTCGACTTCCTGCTCGGGACCGCTACTGGCGGGATGGTGTCCGACGCCCTCGCAGTCGCCATCACAAAGTATCGGGATGCGCTTGGATCCCTATGTGCAAAGCATGGAGCGTCAGTCTCGGATTTTCGCCAGCTTTCTGCGAGATACACCACGATCAATCGAGAGCTACGGATCTCTGTGATCGTCGAAGACCGCTCCGGCCACCACGGCATTGATGAATACGTAGGGATTCCGGCGAGGCACGTCAGAGTTCTCGACGCTCAGGGTCGGGTGCGCACAAAGCGGCGACCGTCAGCCTGGAGTTCTTTGCGATCTCCGCCCTCCGAGCTAGATTCGGCGAACATTCCTTAGCGGCAGACTTTCCTTGGACCAGATCACCGGTAGACTTCCGGTAGACGTTGACGCCGAACTCAGATCGCGTTTCTCTGCAGAAATAAGCGGAACCTTGGGGCAGCCCGCCACTAACCACGCGACTTCCCGTTGGAAGCCGCGGCGTACCGTCGACTACGCCTTCTCCCCCACTTGTAACTCCGCGAGTTTGAAGGGAACTCCGCAGCCCCCGATCCCACAATACCCGTTCGGATTCTTCGCAAGGTACTGCTGGTGATAGTCTCCCCGGAGGTTGGAAACCCCACAGAAACTGCGACGTTAAATCACCGGTGGTCCTGCACCGGTCGACTTTCGGTTGACGTCAACGTTGATCCGCCGGTAGACCTGCACCGGTAAACCCGACTCATCGCTCAGGCCCGGCGCATCCAATGACGCGGGTGGCGACTGCCATGCAGGACGCCGAGGATCACTACGTCCTCTTCAAAGGTATAAAACACCGCGAACGGGAAGCGGCGCAGGAGGGCGCGGCGGGCAGATCGATGAATCAGCTCATAACCGAGTGGCGTTTCGGCAAGCCGCACGAAAGCGGCGAGAGCTTCATCGAGAAAATCTTGACCCAGTCCTCGCTGTTGCTGCTCGTACCACGATGCCGCTTCGGTCATGTCCTGTTCCGCCTCGGGGCGGATGCGGACGTCGAATGTCACAGACGACGGCGAATACTGGAGACTACGTCTGTCGCCAACTGCCCGCGATTCTTGTCGAGCTCATATGCGTCAAGGCGACGGTCCAGCTCGGCCTTCTGCTCGGTCGTTAGCGCAAGCGCCTGCCGGTCCGATGCGATGCTGTCCCACAGGTCTTCAACGAGCTTGATACGCTCGTCGAACGGAAGCATTTGTAGCTTGGGGTTCACGACTACAGCCCGGATCAGTTACTAGCGCACAGCATACTTCTGAGACCGTTTCCTCGCCATACCCCATTTCTGCCGTGATTCTGTCAATTCTCCGGTCACCAGTCGATCCTGAGGCCAGAACAAGGGCAACGCGGGTGGTGGCGTTTGCCGACGCTCGGCTATGGATACAGCAGGAATCCTTCTGCAGATTTCGGAATTAGGATTTCTCCGTCCGAATCACCAGCTAACTGGCGAGCAGGCGGAACGGTTGGATTACTCGCGTATGCCTTCCCGTTGAACGAAAGCACGGCCGTGTATCCGGCGAGAATTTCGCCGCCTTGCACCCAGACACCGACATCATGCCAACCGTTTGTTGTGGTCTGCAAAACGCGAATCGGAGGCCGTGTGATGGTCGTACGCGCGATCACCGTAAGCGAGACCCCATCCGGCCTCAGTATCGGCATTGAGCAACTACCGCTCCCGCACCATGCGCGGCCCGATACGTAGACGACGACCTCGGGCACCTTGGCACCGCTCAAATCGGCAAATGCAGCTGAATACCGCGTTGTCTTATCGAATTCACTGCTTCCAGACTTGGGATAATTCTGAAGAAATGCCTTCAGTACCCCGCCTGCTGCAGCATCTTGAGGCGCGCGATCTTGGCCAAGGCAGGTTGCCGCCATCAAAGTCCCGCAAAGCGCGAAAATGATGAGATGGCCGGTGAAGCCTCGTGCAAATGGACGTTGAAGCAGCATTGCGACTCTCAGGATTCGGAGGAAATTTCCTTCCCCAGATACTTTCCTATCTCCGGGCCACCGGTAGACTTCCGGTAGACGTCGGCGGCGAAATCAGCTGGCGTTTTCCCGCAGAAACATGTGGATCTTCGACGCGGTCAGCTGGTAACCCTCTGGTTACGCGCGAAAACTCTCGGCCACCAGACGACTACGCCTTCTCACCCACCTGTAACTCCGCGAGTTTGAAGGGAACTCCGCAGCCCCCAATCCCGCAGTATCCGTCTGGGTTCTTTGCGAGGTACTGCTGGTGATAGTCCTCTGCGTAGTAGAGCTGAGGGGCCTCGCGAATTTCCGTTGTGATGCGACCCTTGTCCGAGCCGCTCAGCGCTGCTTGGTACACCTCAATGCTCTCCTCCGCGACAGCCAATTGGGTTGCGCCATAGCAGAAGATTACCGAGCGGTACTGGCTGCCAACATCGTTACCTTGGCGCATGCCCTGGGTAGGGTTATGGGACTCCCAGAAAACCTTCAGCAACCCCTTATAGGACACCGCCGCGGGGTCGTATACCACCAGGACCACTTCAGCGTGACCGGACTTTCCTGAACATACCAGCTTATAGGTGGGGTGTTCAGCCGCCCCTCCGGCATAGCCCACGGCAGTTACATATACCCCCGGCAGCTGCCAAAACTGGCGCTCGGCACCCCAAAAGCAGCCCACGCCGAATAGTGCTCGTTCCATACCCACCGGAAATGGTGGCTGGATCGGCCGGCCATTTATAAAATGTGACAAAGCTCCGCTCATGAGCGCTCCAAGAGGTGTTTGATTGTCATATGGATAGAATATAACTCAGGGCAGCTGCCGGCACTTTCAACAAGCGACGCACTATGGGCATCAGCAACGCACAAAACCTGCGCCGACCACCGACCCAAGAGCCGCGGCCCTATGGGCTGCGGGTGAGCCTTAAGCCGGACGACCCGTTCTGCAAACTGATCGGCGCCGACTGGCGGCGCGAGCACTGGTATCCGACCGCGGCCGAGCGCGATGCGGCAATGCTGGAAATGAGCCGCAAGCACGAATATTCCCGACCGGGTGATCGGCCAGCACTGGTTTATACGAAAGTCGAAAATCTGGCGGCCAGTCGTGGCCTCTGACGCAGCCACGGCTCGCGGCACGAAAGTGCCCTTAGAAGCTGTGACCTAGAAACAGGTAATACGCGGCAGTTCCATTCCGGTCATAGCCGACCGCGATGTAGGCGGGCCCAAGAAACGTATCCGCCCCAAAGAAAACGGAGGCATCTTTGCGCAATGAATCGCCGCTGATCTGGCTGCGACTGCTCCACACATTCCCCGCTTCGAAAGAAACGCCGGCATAGGCCGGAACATCCAGTACCCCCTCGCCGCCGTTGCCGACGCTGCGAAGAAATATGGCCCGACCAATCGCATACTGCGGCCCGGCAAGGGATTCTGTGGGCACGCCCGAAAGCTGCAGAAACCCTCCGAGCGGGAAGAAAGTGCGCAGATTGGTCTGACTGCCGCCCACGGTACTGCCGCCGGAAACCCACAAGACCTGCGTGTACTTGCCCTCCGTCCATGCGGAGCGCCAGTCGAAGGTGAGCAAGTCGGTGCCAACGGTCGAGGCACTGTTGTCCTCCACGTGTAACTCGATTTTGAACGACTCGCCGCTGTGCGGAAAATACGTGCGATCGAGCTTGTCGAAGCTGAAGCGCACAAAGGCTGCATTCACCGAAAAATCCTGCGGGGGCACCGTAAAATCGCCGAGCTCCACGCGGGTATCACCGTGATCGGCCAGCGCACCCACGCGGATCTCGCCCCAGTTGCCCAGTTCACTGCCGGTATCCACGCCGTATTCGACGGTGCTGATGCGGTACAGACCGATCTGGGTACCATTCTCAACCTGCGGCAACTCATGCGATTCGGCCGCGGCATGAGGAGCGATGAAGAATCGCCAGACATTGGAAAGCGGCTGGTAAAACTCGGCCGATATGTGTGGATCCTCCCCGACCTGCAGATCGAGCACTGATTCGGCGCCCAGGGAATTGAGTTCCGTCATCGTCAGACGGCCAGCCGCGTTAAAAGTGCTGAGCCCGCGGAAATCATCTTCCAGTGACAACCCCATGCGCAGGTAATTCGGGCCCCAGGTGTTGCGCTCGGCCGTGAATATCAGGCCCTGCCGCATATTGGAGTCCTGTGCCAGGCGGTAGTCGAGCGTCTGCAGATAGCCACGGCCATAGAGCGTCTCCACTTCCTGATCTATGGCATCGGCATTCACAGGCTTCCCAATAACGTTCGCAAATAGGTCCTCGATTTGGCGATGGTAGGAGTGCGATGCCGCATCCGCCGCGACGAATTCGATGTTGCCATCGGGCAGCGCCGGGCGTTGTCGCGATGCCAGGTAGCGCGCGAGCTCCGCCCCCGACAACGACAGCTGCGACAGTCGTGAGCTGGCGACCAGAGCCGCCGCCTCGCCGGCAGCCACCGCTCTGTCGACAACGGAAAAGTCGATTGAAGAGAGTTCCGGAAGCTGCGGGGAAATCAGGATGTCGCGCGTGCCAAGGGTCGCCTTCTGACGCGCCACGTCATGCCCCACAAGGATCGCCAGTGCTTGGTTGGAGATGCTCGTGATCGATTTGAGCTTGTTGCGAGGCTGAAGCGCATAGCCCGCATCCACGACAATCAAAATGTCCACGCCCATGGCGCGGGCTACATCAATAGGCAGGTTTTCGGACAGGCCGCCATCGACCAGCAGTCGGCCGTCACGCTGTACAGGTATGAAGACGCCAGGAGCCGACATACTGGCGCGCATCGCCGTGGTCAGATCCCCGCTCCCGAGAATTACCGGCGAGCCGCTCTCCAAATCCGTGGCGACTGCGCGAAAGCGGATCGGCAGGCGGTCAAAATCATTGATCTCCGCCACTGGCAGCGTGGCCCGGCGTAGGATTTCGGTCAGCTTCTGCCCCTCGATCAGGCCCTGAGGAATCAGCAGTCGCCGGCCCTGCAGGCCCAAGGGCAGTTTGATCAGGAAATTGTCGTCCTCCTCCTTGCGGCGGAAGGCGAGATCCGCGCGCCGCGGCCGGTCGCGGAACGAGTCCTGCCAGTGCACCGAGGAGAAAAGCTGCTCTATTTGCCGCCCCGACATGCCGCTGGCGTACAGGCCGCCGATAACGGCGCCCATGCTGGTGCCGGCTATTGCATCAATTGGCACATGCAGATCATCAATGATTTTTAGCACCCCGATATGGGCGCTGCCCCGGGCGCCGCCCCCGGAGAGCACCAGACCGATACGCGGCCGTCCGGTGGAGGGCGCGGCCGGCATGTCCTGCGCCCAGGCCAGAGCTGGTAGGTACAGCAGGCCTGCCAGGAACCACCAACGGATGGGCATGTCTCACGCCATAATCGGACTACAGAGCGGGCATAATATCAGTATTATCACGGCCCTATTGTGCCGGCCTCCGAAGCCTTTATGCTTGCGGCCCCATGATTGCCTACTACCTGTCGATCGGCATTCCGATCATCGTTCAAGTACTGCTGATCGTTCATTGCTTCCGCACTGGGCGGAACACGCTGTGGATCTGGGCCATCGCATTTCTTCCTATAGCGGGCGCGATCGCCTATATCGTGGTGGAGATTCTGCCGGGCCTGTCCGGCCATCGCGTCACGCGTCGCGCGGTTCGCGGCGTTGGCAAAGCGCTCGATCCGCAGCAGGACCTGCGCCGCTTTGAGCTCGAGGCCCGCATCAGCGGCGGCGTGGCCAGTCGCCAGCGTTATGCCGATGAGCTGTGCCGCCATGGGCGCTGCACCGAGGCGATTGCGGTTTATCGTGAGGCCCTTACCGGGCTGTACGAACACGATCCGAAGCTGCTAATGGGCCTTGCCCAGGCCCAGTTTGCCAACAGCGACGCCGCTGGTGCGCGCGCCACGCTCGAGCTGCTGATCGCGAAGAACCCCGAGTTCAAATCACCCGACGGGCATCTGTTGTACGCGCGCGCACTTGAGGCTGAGGGCAATACCGCCAAGGCGCTAGAGGAATATCGAGCTCTTGCCCGCTACTATCCGGGCGCCGAAGCGCCGTTGCGGCTGGCACAGCTGCTCAAGTCCACGGGCGGCAAAGACGAGGCGCGGGCGGTGCTGCGCGACCTGCTCGATCATGCGCGGGCGGCGCCGCGCCACTATCGACGGGCTCAACGCGAATGGCTGGATCAGGCTGAACAGGAACTGGCAGGCCCGCTGCGCGCCTGATCCGGGGCGAATCTTAAACCGCTGCGATATCCCGCCAGGGTGCGCTGCGCCGGCCGGTGCCTGGCACTTGCTGCGTAATGCAGTGGATATTGCCGCCGCCCAGCAGGATCTCGCGTGCGGGCACCCCGATCACGCGACGCTCGGGGAATATGGAACGTAGACCCCGCAAGGCCTCCTGGTCGCGACGTGAATCCAGCAGCGGGGCGATGACTGCACGGTTGGCCAGATAAAAGTTGACGTAGCTGCCCGCCAGGCGCTGCCCGGTGCGTATGCGACGAATGCCATCACGCTGGACAACCCCGCGCGCCTCGCGCCGCGTGACATACAGCGGTCCGGGCATCGGCAGCTTGTGCACCCGCAGACGCCGGCCCCGCGCATCGTGCGTGTCCATCAGGCGTGTCAGCGCATCGCGGCAGATCCGATAGAAGGGGTCGCGGCGCCGATCGGTCCAGCCCAAACAGATTTCGCCCGGACGCGCAAAGCACGCCAGATTGTCCACATGCCCTGAGGTCTCATCGTTGACCACCCCCTGACCGAGCCACAGCACCTGGCGCACACCCAGATAGGCGCACAGTAGGGTCTCGATACGCTCGCGCGACATCTTCGGGTTGCGATTCGGATTGAGCAGGCACTGCTCCGTGACGATGACTGTGCCCTGCCCGTCCACGTGAATGGCGCCACCCTCGTTGATCATTGGCGCCCGATATCGGGGGCAGCGTTCGAGTTCCAGGACGCGGCGCGCCACCAGATCATCACGCCGCCAGTGCTGGTAGACCCCGCCAGCGGCGCCCCCCCAGGCATTAAATCGCCAATCGACCCCGCGCCGGGCACCGCGCTCGTCGACAACGAAGGTCGGCCCCACATCGCGCATCCAGGCATCATCGCTGGGGATCACCGCCAGACGGACCCGCGGCAGCAATGCCTGGCGCGCCCACTGTTCACCGCGTGCGGATACGCCGATAGTCAGCGGCTCGCAATCGGAAATAGCGGCCGCAACCAGGGCGAAGGCTCGCTGCGCCGGCAGTGCTCCGTCGCGCCAGTTATCCGGCCGCTCCGGCCACAGCATCCAGCAGCCGGCATGCCGCTCGAATTCGCCCGGCATCCAAAAACCGTCGCGTAAAGGGGCCGAAGACAGCAGCTGGCTCATAGAGCGATTCTAACTAAGGATTTGCCCCAAGACCGACCCCTGGCGCCACTGTGCTAGCATTTCGCACCTTTCCCCACTCGCCGAGACGCAATACCCGCCATGACTACTCCTTCGACAGCCAAACCCACGCCCCCGACCCAAGGCCAGAAGATTGGCATCCAGAACGGCAAACTTCAGGTCCCGGATCGGCCAATCATTCCGTTCATCGAGGGCGATGGCACGGGTCGGGATATCTGGCGCGCCAGCGTCCGCGTGCTCGACGCCGCCGTCACCAAGGCCTATGGCACGAAGCGCCGCATCGAATGGATGGAGGTGTATGCCGGTGAGAAGAGCTTCAAGGCATTCAACAGTTGGCTTCCGGACGAGACCGTAGCGGCATGCCGCGAGTATCTGGTCTCGATCAAAGGTCCCCTCACAACACCCGTGGGTGGCGGCATCCGCTCGCTGAACGTGGCACTTCGCCAAATGCTCGATCTGTATGTCTGCCTGCGCCCTGTGCGCTGGTTCAAGGGCGTGCCTTCGCCGGTCAAGGCCCCGGAAAAGGTCGACATCGTGATTTTCCGGGAAAATACCGAGGATCTTTATTCGGGGATCGAATTCGAGGAAGGCACGGACGACAATCGCAAGTTCCTCGAATACCTCAAGCAGAACTTCCCGAAACACTACGCCAAGATCCGCTTTCCGGCGACTTCTGGTATTGGCATTAAGAATGTGTCGATCGAGGGCACCGAGCGCCTGTTCCGCTCAGCCATCGAATACGCCATTGCCAACAAGCGCAAGAGCGTGACGATCGTCCACAAGGGCAACATTCTGAAGTACACGGAAGGTTCGTTCCGCGGCTGGGCCTATGCGCTGGCTGAGCGAGAGTTTGCCGACCAGGTTTACACCTGGCTGACGTGGGAACGGACCAAGGCCGCGAGCGGTGAGAAGGCCGCCAACGAGGAGCAGGCCGCGGCACTGAAGGGTGGCAAGCTACTGATCAAGGATGCCATTGCCGACATTACGCTGCAGCAGGTACTGACTCGCGCCGATGAGTTTGACGTGGTGGCAACGATGAACCTTAATGGCGATTACCTCTCGGATGCGCTCGCCGCTCAGGTCGGTGGTATCGGCATCGCCCCCGGTGCGAACATCAACTACCTGACCGGTCACGCGATCTTCGAGGCGACGCACGGCACGGCACCCAAGTACGCCGATCTGGACAAGGTCAATCCGGGCTCGGTGATTCTCTCCGGTGAGATGATGCTGCGTTACATCGGCTGGACCGAAGCGGCTGATGCCATCATCAACGCCATGGACCGTACCATCGGCCAGAAAGTCGTGACCTACGACTTTGCTCGACTGATGCCTGGTGCTACTGAGGTCAAGTGCAGCGAGTTCGGCGACGCTCTGATCCGCAATTTCTAGCGCGGGCTCTAGCAAGCGCAGCTGGCAATGCAACGCACACTTATTCTGCTTGGTCTGGCCCTGGCGCTGGTCGGCGTATGCTGGCCGTGGCTCGCGCGGCTGCGGCTTGGTCACCTGCCGGGCGATCTTGTGATCGCCCGCGGCGGCTGGCGTATCTACATACCCATTGTGACGATGCTGATCGTGAGTCTGATATTGACTGTCATTATGAGAATATTCAGACGTTAGCGACCGGGCGCTGATACTGGCGAGATATGGCCATACCCAACCGCGAGCAATCACGCCTGAACTTGGCTGATCAACATCGCCCTGCCCGCCATGGTCCTTGCGCTGGCGCCCCGATTGCGCTTCAGCGCAGCTGTGGTTCCTGGTCCTGCCACACTGATTCGGGTCTGCTCTCAGGCCTGTCAGTCCGCGGCCGCGTCCAGGGCCTGCTGCAAATCGGCCTGCAGATCCTCAAGGGCCTCGATTCCGATCGACAGCCGGACCGTGCCGGGTCGGATGCCCGAAATCTGCACCTGAGCCGCATCAAGATCTCTAGTACTCATGAACTGGGATGGCAGCACCAGCGATTCGGTGGCTCCAAGGCTGGCCGCCCGCGCAAACAGTTTGAGCGCGTTGGCTACACGCTCAGCCGCTGGCGCGCCCCCGGCAAGTTCGAAGCTCACTACGCAGCCAAAATCACTCATCTGCGCGCGGGCCAGGGCGTGGCCGGGGTCCGAAGGTAGTCCTGGATATTGAACGGCGCGGACCGCGGGCTGGGCGCTTAAGAATTTCGCAACCTCAAGGGCCTGGGCGCTTTGCGCACGATAGCGCAGGAAATAGGTCTTGAGCCCGCGCTGGATCAGGAAAGCGGCATGCGGATCCATCACTGCTCCAAACACCTTGAAGTCGGGTCGCAGCTTGCCAATGAGTTCCTGACTCGCGATGACCGCACCTCCCATCACATCGCTGTGGCCACCGGCAAACTTTGTGAGACTGTGCAAAAAGATGTCGATGGCAAATTCGCCATGCTGGTGCAGCCCGGCGCAGGTATTGTCGAGCAGCGTCAGCGCTCCATGGGTGCGCGCTAGTTGTGTGATGGCGGCCAGGTCCGCAACCCGGTTGATGGGGTTGCTCGGGCTCTCGAAGATCAACAGCCGGACGGGCCGCACCTTGAGTTCCCGTTCAATACCGGCAAGATCCGCAACCGACAACATCGTGTGCGTCACGCCATACTTGCCGAGTGTGCGGCGTATCAGCGCTCGTGTGGGGCCGTAGGTCTCGACGAAACACAGCACATGATCGCCCTGCTTGGTCAGCGACAAGAGCGCTCCAGCAATCGCGGACACCCCCGAAGCGCAGACGATGGAGTCCGCCCGTCCCTGCATAGCCGCCAACGTGAGCTCAAGCTGGCGGTTGGTCGGGTTGCTGTCACGCTGGTAGTAAAAGCCTGGCTGCTTGCCGGCGAAGTGCTCGAGCGTCTGCGCCACCGACTCAAACTCGAACTTGACGCTCTGATAGATCGGCGCAACAACTGGCCGGTTGCCCTGCGGTACCGCGATTTCCGGCGGATGATTGACGCGAGTTGGTGGTTTCATATCGGACATTGTAAGAGCCTGCTGTCTCAGGCGCGCGCCGGCGCATGGGCCCAATTAATAAGGCGATGAGCGCCCTCGCGCAGAGTTTCATCACGTTTGGCAAAGCACAGGCGCAGCAACCGCAGTTTCGGCGGTTCGCGGTAAAACACGGACAGCGGGATCGTGGCGACGCCGGCATCGCGTACCAGGCGCTCGGCCATCACCAGATCCGGCTCATCGGACACGCTACTGTAATCCATCAGCTGAAAGTAGGTGCCGGCAGCAGGCAGCACACCCAGGGCACTGTCCCTAAGTAGTCCTGCCAGCAGATCGCGCTTGCGCTGAAAGAAGGCCGGCAGGTCTCGCCCGCAGTCGGTGCGCTCGCGCAGATACTGGGCTATCGCCTGCTGCAAGCTGGTCGGAATGCTGAAGGTGTTGAACTGGTGCACCTTACGCAGCTCGACAGTCAATGCAGGCGGCGCAATGGCATAGCCGATCCGCAGGCCGGTCGCGTGCAGTGTCTTGCCGAAGGAGTAGACCGCGACGCTGCGTTCACGCAGCTCCGCGTGGGCCAGCACGCTGCGGTGCAGCTGACCGTCAAAGACCACATGTTCATACACCTCATCTGACAACAGACGGCAATCGCGCGCACGTAGCAGCGCTGCAAGCTGCTCCAGATCGGCCTGGTTCAGGCAGGTGCAGGCCGGATTCTGCGGGGAGTTAATGATCATCAGGCGCGTGCGCTCTGAGAATAGCGCGCGGACCTCATCCCAGTCCGGCCGAAACAGCGGCGGCAGCATGCGCGCATGCAGGCAACGCGCACCGGCCAATTGGATCGCGGGCTCATAGGAATCGTAGGAGGGATCAAAAACGATCACTTCATCCCCAGCGCCGACCAGGGCCTGTATCGCCGAGAATATGGCCTCAGTGGCACCTAATGTCACGGTAACTTGCGACTCCGGGTCAAGCCGCACACCATAGTAACGATCAATCTTGAGCGCAATCTGCTCACGCAACAGCGGCACGCCAATCATCGGGGCGTACTGGTTGTGTCCCTCAAGCATGGCCTGGTGCACAAGTTCCGCCAGACGCGGATCGATCGAGTAGTCAGGGAAGCCCTGACCAAGATTGACCGCACCCAGCTCGGCTGCCAGCCGCGACATGACCGTGAAAATTGTCGTGCCAACGTTGGGTAATTTGCTGTGTAGCATGAGGGCAGCCTGCGGCACTCGCCTTGGGGTTGCGAAATCCTTCAGCCTTCGGCTTCTGCTGCCAGACGCATTTCGCGCGCCCGCTGCTGCTCGCGTGCCCGCATCCAGAAAGCCGAGCCCACGACGCCAGCCGTCACGATCAGCACCATCACGGTCGCGAGCGCGTTGACATCCGGGCTCACGCCCAGCCGAACCTTGGAGAAGATCACCATAGGCAGGGTGCTCGATCCGGGGCCGGCCACGAATTGGGAAATCACCACATCATCCCAGGAGAGCGTAAAGGACAGCAGCCACCCGGAAACGATCGCGGGCATGATCAGTGGCAGCGTGATGCGCCAGAACACCTTGCCGGGCCGCGCACCCAGGTCCATCGCCGCCTCTTCCAGCGATTCATCAAAACCGGCGAGGCGCGATTGAATAATCACCGCCACATAGGCCATTGAAAAGGTGATATGCGCGATCGTAATGGTGGTGACACCGCGCCCGGCCGGCCACCCGATCAGCTGCTCCATCGCAACGAACAGCAGCAACATTGACAGGCCCGTGATTACCTCGGGCATCACCAGCGGGGCCGTGGTCATCACCGCCAGCAGGGTGCGGCCGCGAAAGCGGCCAAAGCGCACCAGCGCAAAGCCGCTCATTGTGCCGAGAATGACCGCGCCGGTAGCGTTCATCACTGCAATCTTGATTGAAAGCCACGCGGCCCGGAGGATCTGCTGATTGTGTATCAGCAGTCCGTACCACTTGAGCGTCGGGGAATTGGCAGCATCCCAAACCGTCACGAGCCGCGAATTATTGAAAGAGAAGAAGATCATCGAAAGGATTGGGACGTACAGGAACGCGAAGCCGAACGCGAGCACCGTAGGAATGAAAATCGAGCTGCGCCATTTCATCGGTGCGCCCTCAGATCACGGTTCTGGTAGCGCTGGAACAGCATAATCGGCGCAACCAGTAGTAGCAGGATCGCAATTGCCACTGCGCTCGCCACCGGCCAGTCGCGATTCTCGAAAAACTCATCCGACAATACGCGTCCGATCATCAGCTGGTCGGGACGACCGAGAAGGGATGGAATTACGTACTCACCTACTGCCGGTATGAATACCAACAACGCACCCGCGACCACGCCCGAGATTGACAGTGGCCAGGTGATGCGCCGAAACGCAGTCCAGGGTCTTGCCCCCAGGTCGGCTGCCGCCTCAAGCAGATTCGGGTCATGCTTCTCCAGATTCGAATAAAGCGGCAGGATCATGAACGGCAGATACGAGTAGACGATGCCGATGTAGACGGCAAAGTCGGTCTGCATCATTGTTATTGGCTGATGAATGACGCCCAGCGCCATCAGTATGTTGTTGATGACACCGTTGTTCTTGAGCAACCCGATCCAGGCGTAAACCCGCAGTAAAAAAGAGGTCCAGAACGGGAGGATCACCAGCATCAGCATCAGGTTGCGCTTCGCGGGTGGCGCACGCGCAATGCCGTAAGCCATCGGATAGCCCAGCAGCAAGCACAAGCAGGTCGAGATCGCCGCTACCTTGATCGAGTAGAGGTAGGAGCTGATGTATAGATCATCGGTGAACAGATAATCGTAATTGGACAGGTCCAGACGGATCGCCAGAATCTTGTCCGCGCTCCACTGCCAAATCGAGGTGTACGGCGGAATCGCCAGCACCGATTCAGACAACGAGATCTTCATCACGATTGCGAATGGCACCAGAAAAAACAGCAGCAGCCACAGCGTCGGTGTGCCCGAGACGGTCTTGCGCCCTAGGGGCATGCGAGGGCGCCAGCGGCGTGGCGCGGGTGGCTCACTGCCGTTCAGGACCGGCGCGCTCAGCGTGACGCTCGAGCCTTCGGGGGATGGGGCGCTCATGCGAAGTACTTTGCCTGCTTAGCCGGTGCCGACGACCGGACTTGAAGCATCCCAGCTCACATAGAGGCGCTCGTCCCAGCCAAACACCTCCTCGGGCTTGCGCGCACTGTTGGCCTGGCTGACGCGAATCTGCCGGCCGCCATCGAGCTCAATCAGAAAAATAGACAGATCTCCCATGTAAGCAATTTCCTTGACCACGCCGTGCGCCCAGTTGTCCGGGCCTTCCGGCTGACGCGAGCTCAGCATGACTTTCTCCGGGCGCACGGCCACCCACAGTCGCGCGCCCGGCGGGGCGCTTAGGCCATGGTCGATATGCACGGGCACTGGCAGCTCTTCACAGCGTACCCGTACGTAGTCAGGTTCATCCTCGATCAGCTGCCCCTCGAAGAGATTGACCGAGCCGATGAAATCCGCAACAAAGCGCGAGGTCGGGAACTCATAGATCTGGCGCGGTGTGCCGATCTGCACGATCTCGCCGCGGTTCATCACGCCAATACGGGTCGCGAGCGTCATCGCTTCTTCCTGATCGTGTGTGACGACGATGAAGGTCACGCCGAGGCGCTGCTGAATGTTGAGCAGCTCGAACTGCGTGTGCTCGCGCAGCTTGCGATCCAGGGCGCCAAGCGGTTCATCGAGCAACAGCAGCTTGGGGCGTTTTACCAGCGAGCGGGCGAGCGCCACGCGCTGGCGCTGGCCGCCAGAGAGCTGGTGGGGTTTGCGTCCGGCAAACTGAGTCATCTTCACGATATCGAGGATCTCCTGCACCCGCCGGCTGATCTCCGCTCGTCCCAGCCCTTCCTGCTCGAGGCCAAAGGCGATGTTTTTCGCAACAGTCATATGCGGAAAAAGCGCGTAGGACTGAAACATCATGTTGACTGGTCGCTCGTAGGGAGGAATGCCTGCCATTGCTTCCCCGTCGATATAGATTTCACCTGCCGTAGGCTGCTCGAAGCCGCCAAGCATCCGCAGCAACGTGGTCTTACCGCACCCTGAACCGCCCAACAGGCAGAAAATCTCGCCTCGATAGATCTTCAACGATACGTTATTGACGGCAGCAACGCTGCCGAAGCGTTTAGTGATTGCTTCAATGCGAACATATGGCTCGGCCTTCAGGTCATTCCAGGGTTCTCGCTGGTTCTCGCGCTGCTCGCTCATCGGGCCTCTGCTTGGTGGACTTTCGGTCGGTTAGAGTTATTTGGCGGTCTTGAATCGGGTCCACATCCGGTTCAGCTCGCGCGTGAAATGCTGGCTGTGCGCAACGTTGGGAAACAAATGCTTTTTGGTCTCGGCATCCGGATAGATGCCACGGTCATTGGCAACCGCCGGCGCTACCAGCGGATATGCCGCCTCGTTGCTTACTGCATAATGCATCAGGCTCGAATTGCGCGCTGCAATGTCCGGGCGCATCAGGAAATTAATGAACAGGTGCGCGTTCTTAACGTGCAGCGCATCGGTCGGAATGGTCAGCATGTCGAAGAAGGTGATCGAACCCTCCTTCGGAATGTGGTATCGGACCGTAATGCCTTTGCCAGCCTCGCGCGCACGAGCGGCGGCGATGCCCGCATCCCCACTCCAGCCAAGAGACAGACACACTTCACCGTTCGCCAGATCCTCGATGTACTTCGAAGAGTTGATGTAGCGGATATAAGGGCGAATCGAGTGCAGCACCTGCTCAGCCGCCTTCAGGTCATCCAGCGACTCGCTGCCGGGATTGCGGCCCAGATACAACAGCACCGTACCCACCACTTCATCCGGAGCATCCAGTAACGTGACGCCGCAGTTCTGGAAGTGCTTAACGACCGCCGGGTCATAGAACATGCCGAAGCTGTCCACTGGCGCGTGGGGCATCGCGGCCTCGATCATCGCCTCGTTGTAGGCAATGCCGTCGGTACCCCAGAAATAATCAACCGCGTATTGATTGCCCGGATCATTCGGCGCAATCAGCTTCATTATCTCAGGATCCATGTTCTTCAGATTTGGAAGCTGCGCCTTATCGAGCTTCTGGAATACTCCCGCGATGATCTGGCGCTGCATGAATGAAGCTGAAGGGACCACCACGTCATAGCCGGTGTTGCCTGCAAGCAGCTTGGTCTCCAGTACCTCATTGGAATCAAAAACATCGTAGTTAACGGTGATTCCGTATTCCTTCTCGAACTCAGTCAAGACATCAGGAGCAATGTAGTCAGTCCAGTTGTAGACATTCAGCACATTTTGCGGCTGCGCCTGCTCGCTGCAGGAAGCCAGCAGGCAGCCCGCGAACAGGACCGCAATCAGCTGTGCGAGGGCGCGCAGACTCTTGGACAAAACCTGATCCCCTGGTGATTCGCCGACGCCGATTAAGACACGGGACGCACACCACATCGGCGGGCTTCCCCTGAGTCTAATATACCAGCGCCCGGCAGCGCTGGCGGCCCGCGCCGGCAGGCTTAGACATTCAGCAACAGGTGCTCGCGCTCCCAAGAGCTGATGACCTGCAAAAACACCTCATATTCGGCCTGTTTGACCAGCGTGTAAGCGGCGACAAACGGCTCGCCTAACAGCGTCACCAGCGGTTCGCAGTCCCGCAGACGACTCAATGCCTCATCGAGCGAGCGTGGTAGCGCAAACGGCATTTCGTGTGCGCTGCCGGTTACCGGCTCAGTCGGCTGCAGCCCTTCGGTCATTCCGAGGTACCCGCAAGCGAGGGAAGTGGCCAGAGCGATGTACGGATTGGCGTCGGCCCCGCCCAGCCGGTTCTCAACTCGCCGGGCTTCGGGCGTGGAGAACGGTACCCGCAAGCCCGCGGTCCGGTTGTCGTAACCCCATTGCACATTGATGGGCGCCATTTGGAAGCGCTGGATGCGGCGATAGGAATTCACGTTTGGTGCAAACAGCGACATTGCCGCCGGCAAATAACGCTGCAGGCCGGCAATGTGCGAGAAGAACAGTGCCGAGGGGGTGCCGTCGGCGTTGCTGAAGATGTTCTTACGCGTTTTGGTATCCAGGATACTCTGGTGGATATGCATAGCGCTGCCGGGCTCCTTGGCGTGCGGCTTGGCCATGAAGGTCGCATACATCTTGTGGCGCAGCGCCGCCTCGCGCATCGTGCGCTTGAACAGGAAAGCCTGATCGGCAAGGCCGAGCGCCTCCCCGTGCAGCAGGTTGATCTCCATCTGCGCCGGGCCATCTTCGTGGATCAGCGTATCAATCTCGATCTCCTGCGCTTCGCAGAAGGCGTACACATCATCGAACAGCGGATCAAATTCATTGACCGCCGCGATGCTATAGGACTGGCGACCGGGCTCGGCCCGGCCAGAGCGACCCACCGGAGGCTTGAGCTGGTAGTCAGCATCAATGTTGGGCTCGACCAGATAAAACTCGAGCTCCGGCGCCACCACCGGTTCCCAGCCGCGCTGCTCATACAGCTCCAGGACATGTTGCAGCACCTGTCGAGGAGCCATCGTCACGCGCCGGCCGTCCGAGTAATAGCAGTCGTGGATGACCTGAGCGGTTGGTTCTGCCGCCCACGGCACGACGCGCACTGTTTTGGGATCCGCCTTGAGCACGATATCCATTTCTGCCGGGCTCATTGCCGAGGAGGTATCGACCGGGTAATCGCCAGTGACCGTCTGCAGGAAGATGCTCTCGGGCAGGCGCATGCCGGAGTCCTCAGCGAATTTTTCTGCCGGCATTACCTTGCCGCGCGCGATGCCCGCCATGTCCGGGATGATCGCCTCGACTTCCGAAATGCCGTGGTCGCGAAGAAACTGCTTAATTTCATTAGCCATAAATCACCTGAAAGAGTTCATGCGCTCGCGGCAGGCCGATCCAAATTCAGCAAACAGCGCGCGCGAAAAGTCGTTTTCGAGCACCCGCCACTCGGGGTGCCATTGCACTGCCAGTGCAAAAGTCTTGGCCTGCAGCACGCGGAAGGCTTCAATGACACCATCAGGTGCACGCGCCTCTACCGCGAGGCCCGCACCGAGTTCGCGTACCCCCTGGCCGTGCAGGGAGTTCACTCTGATCTCGGTGGCGCCGCCGGCCAGCTTCTGCAGCACGCCTCCGGGCTCCAGGCGTACCGCATGCGCCAGGCCATACTGCTTGTCGATCGGCTGATCGGAAGGCTCGCGATGGTCGATGTGACCGGGCACTTCCTGAAGCTTCTGCCAGAGCGTGCCTCCAAAAGCGACGTTCATCTCCTGAAATCCGCGGCAGATGCCAAGCACTGGCACACCGGCGGCTACCGCCTTGGGAATCAACGGCAACGTGGTTTCGTCACGATGGGGGTCGTGCAAGGTACCGCTCTCGCTCGGTTCACCGCGATAGTGGCGCGGATCGACGTTTGAGGGGCTGCCCATGAACAGCAAACCGTGGAGCGACTCGAGCAAGTCATCGAGCGCGAGCTCCCGCCCGATTGCGGGTACGATCACCGGCAGCGCGCCTGCAGCATCCAGCACCGCCGCGAGGTACTTCTCGGCAACGAGATGGTAAGCCTGGGGGCCCAGCGGACGACGATCCGCCGGAATCCCGATGAGCGGGCGCTGTACAGACATGACGGTCCCAAAACTCCGTAACCGGACGCCAGCCCAGATGCACGACGAGCGGTGAATCGAGGGGCCAGCGGCGTTTAATTTTTGATATTAGACCATAGGCAGCCGCGTGTACCCGGGGCCCAGCGTCTATTACACGAGTATTCTAACCCGGATTAGGGCATTATAACGTGTTGTTTTTATTAACTAAATCGCAATATTGTGTCGCACCATTCGATCCAAATTATGGTAAATGACGATTCGGCCGCGCCCGCTTCATATTACGAGCATTCGGTCAGCCGCCCCCCTCCGGCGCCCGCCCTGCACGGCAGCATTCGCGCTGATGTGTGTGTGGTGGGAGCGGGTATCGCCGGACTCTCAACGGCCCTGCATCTTGCCGCTCGCGGCTATCGGGTGGTGGTGCTGGAGCAGCACTGTGTGGGTTGGGGCGCCTCGGGGCGCAACGGCGGCCAGGTGCTGGCTGGCGTTGCCTGTTCGCAGTCCAAGCTACGGCAGCTGGTCGGAGCGGCGGATGCCGCCAGAATCTGGCAGATCTCTGTCGATGGCGTGGCACTGGTGCGCGAACTAATACAGCGCCACCGCATTGTTTGCGACTGGGTCAGCGGCCATATGAGCGTCGCCATCAAGCCGCGGCAAGTCACCGAACTCAAGGCAACGCAGTCCGAATTAGCCCAGTTGGGGGTCTCAGATACACGCTGGTTGGATACCGAGCAACTGCGAGCGCTACTGCCCAGTCCGCGCTATCGCGCTGGGCTCTTTGAGCCCGACAGTGGCCACCTGCACCCGCTGCGCTACACCCTCGGCCTCGCGCAGGCCGCGCTGCAGGCAGCCGTGGGCTTCTATGAGCACTCACGCGCGCTCGATTACGCCGCCAATTCGCAGGGCGTACGTGTCAGGACCAGTAACGGCGAGGTGCTGTGCGCGCAGCTGGTGCTGGCAGGCAATGCCTGGCTCGGGCGCACGGCGCCGGTGCTGGCGCGCAAAATCATTGGCATTGGCACCCACATTGTCGCTACTGAGGTGCTCGGTGAGGCGCGTGCAAGTGCACTGATCCGCAACAACGCGGCAGTCTATGATCTAAATTGGGTCGTCGATTACTTTCGTCGCTCGGCCGACCATCGACTGCTCTTTGGCGGCCGGGTGAGCTATTCTGGTGTGCAGCTTGCCGATCTGACGCGGGCCACCCGCGAGCGCATGCTCGGTGTTTTCCCGCAGCTGGCGGACACCCGCATCGAATACTCCTGGGGCGGCCTGGTCGATATCACGATGAATCGTGCGCCGCATTTTGGACGCCTGACGCCCAATGTCTGGTTCCTGCAGGGCTTTAGCGGCCACGGCGTAGCCCTCGCGACGATCGCCGGTCAGTGCCTGGCCGAGGCCGTGGCGACTACGAGCGAGCGTTTTGACGTATTCGCACGCATACCCCATCGGGACTTTCCGGGCGGAGCGGCGTTGCGTCGTCCGGCCCTCGTTTTGGCGATGCTTTGGTACCGACTTCGCGATCTGCTATAGGGGCACTTGCAAGGCGCCAAGGGTTGATCTATTAACACCCTAAGACTGGCATAGGAACGGGGCCGAACCCGGCTCTTAGAAGGAGCAATGTCATCATGGTCAGAATCTTGATCGGCCTGACGCTACTGGGCGTGTTGACCGGCTGTGGATTGGCAGAGACCGCTGCGACCGGAGCGGCAGTCGGCACCGGCGAAGTTGAGCAGGCCAAGCAGGCCAAGGCCACCGAGGATCGGGTCCGCGAACGCCTTGATCAGGCCAATAAGGCAAACAGCCAGCAGCGAGAGCAGGCCGAGAAGGACGCTCAGGCACAGTAAGCGCCCTACATCTGCCGTCGCCGGATCTCGAAGCAGCGGTGAATGTGCGCGTTGCGTTCATAGTCAAAGCCGATCGTTGCGCGGGTGATATCCCGCACTTCCGCTTGGACTGCAATCTGCGGGGCGAGCTCGAAGCGCTGGGCGTTGGTCGAGAACACCAATAGCCCGTCCGGCGCAAGCAACTTGAAGCACTGCTCGATGAGTTCGGCATGATCTCGCTGCGTATCGAGTACCCCGCTCATGCGCTTGGAATTCGAGAAGGTCGGCGGATCCAGATAGATCAGATCAAACAGCGCGCGCGCGCTGGCAGCCTCGGCAAGCCATGTGCGGCAATCGGCCGATACCAGCTGGTGTGAAGCGGTGCTCAGCCCATTGAGCTCGAAGTTGCGCGCCGCCCAGTCCAGATAGGTGTTCGACAGGTCAACGCTCACTGTGCGCCGGGCGCCCCCGACTGCCGCACTGACCGTGGCACTGCCGGTGTAGCAGAACAGATTCAGAAACCGCTTGCCCCCAGCCATCTGGCGCAGTCGCGCCCGCATAGGCCGATGATCGAGGAACAGGCCGGTATCCAGGTAGTCGGTAAAGTTGACCTGGAATTTCATGCCCTGCTCCTCGATCAGCACGAACTGACGCTCGTGCGCCACACGCTGGTACTGGGCCGCGCCGCGCTGACGTTCCCTGACCCGTACGTGGATCGCTTCCGGGTCAACTCCCGTTACCTCGACCAACACCGAAAAAGCCTCTGCGCGGCGCTTGGCCGCCGCCGCCGGATCCACGCCGTGCGGAGCACGGTACTCCTGCACATACAGGTGTACGCTCCCGCCTAACTCCTGATAACGATCGATCGCAAAGGAGTACTCCGGCATATCGGCATCGTAGAGCCGATAACAGCTGACGCCCTCGCGACGCGCCAGGGTTCCCAGGCGCTTGCAGTTCTTGCCCAGCCGGTTGGCAAACATGCGTGCACCCGGCGACTGTGCCACCTCCGGGTCCGGCACGCGCAGACCATCCCCGGCCCGCTCTCGCACACCCGGCCGATCCAGATCGATTCGCAGCAGGCGGCATTCGATGGCACCATTCCACAGCGTATGCGTGCGGTAGGTACGCAGTGCCAGCTCACGCGCCGCATTCGGCGCAGCCGTAAGTATCACCGCCTCCCACCCGGCAAAATGATCACGCAGTACACTTCCCAGTTCGCGGTGCGCTTGAGCGGCCGCGGCCCCGTCTCCGAGACGCGCCCCATAAGGCGGGTTGGTGCACACCAAGCCGCCGCTTGCACCCAGAGGACGCACATCGGCGGCAGCTGCCACTGCAAACTGCACCAGCGCAGCCACGCCAGCCCTGGTTGCGTTGGCCAGCGCGTTCTTAAGGTTGCTGCCATCAGCATCGGTGCCGCGAATCGGCGCGCTCACCTGACGGCGCGCACGCGCCCGTGCCTGCTCCAGCAGCTGCGTCCAAAGCGCGGCCTGATGCCCGCGCCAGCCCGTAAAACCCCAGTACTCCCGGATCAGGCCCGGTGCCATGTCGGCGGCTATCAGCGCGGCTTCAATCACTAAAGTGCCTGAGCCGCACATCGGATCAAGGAATTCCGCACCTGCTGCTGCCCGCTGCGGCCACCCGGCCCGCAGCAGCATCCCTGCGGCAACGTTCTCCCGCAACGGCGCCTCGCCCGCCTGGAGGCGGTAGCCGCGGCGATGCAATCCCTCTCCTGCCAGATCAATCAGTAACGTGACACGCGGTCCTTGCGCGTGGGCCATGACCCGCACCGAGGGGCGTTCTGGCCGCACATCCGGACGCGCCCCCGTCGCCTCGCGCAGCTGATCACAAATGCCATCCTTGAGTTTGAGCGCCCCAAAGTGCGAGTGCGTAATGCTCGGATGCTGTCCAGTAAATTCGCACGCCAGGGTGCCATCCGGACTCAGATGCGCGCGCCAATCCACTGCACGCACGCCCGCATAGAACTCATCGGTCGTTGCCGCAGTGAACTCGGCGATCTGCAGCAGCACGCGACTGGCGGCGCGCGACCACAGGCAGGCCCGATAGCCGGCTTCGAGGTCTGCCTTGAACAACACACCCGCTGTGCGCTCGCGCACCTCGAGCGCGCCACAATCGCGCATTTCGCCTGCGACAAGGTCCGCCAGCCCCCGCGGCGCGGGCGCCACGAACTGCCACAGCGAATCGCTCACGCGAGCTCAATCCAAGTGGTCTTCAGCTCCGTGTATTTGTCGAATGCATGCAGCGACTTGTCGCGGCCCAGCCCGGACTGCTTGTAGCCGCCGAAGGGCACCGTAATGTCATCAGCATCATAGCAATTGACGTAGACCACTCCCGCGCGGAGCGCCCGCGCGGTGCGGTGCGCTGCCGTCAGGTCGCGCGTCCACACCGCAGCGGCGAGCCCATAAATTACATCGTTGCCGATACGGATCGCCTCATCGAGGTCGCGAAAGCTCAAGGTCGCGAGCACCGGCCCGAAGATCTCCTCGCGGGCGATTTTCATTGAGGCGCGCACGCCATCAAATACCGTGGGCTCAACAAAGCAGCCGCCACTGGCCTGGCGCACCCGCCGGCCACCGATGGCCAGCCGCGCGCCCTCGCTACGCCCGGATTCGATGTAGTCGAGCACGCGCTGCGTCTGGGGCTCATCAACCAGTGCGCCGAGCCGCGTCGCAGGATCCAGCGGATCGCCTGGCGTCATCTCGCGCGCTACCGCCGCAATCTCCTCGAGCATCTGCTCACGGATGCTCTCCTGTACGAGTAGCCGGGAGCCGGCCGAGCACATCTCGCCCTGGTTATAGAAGATTGCGCCGGCCGCGGCGCGTGCCGCCCGTCGCAGGTCCGGGTAGTCAGCCATAACGATGTTCGGCGACTTGCCGCCGCATTCGAGCGAGAGACGCTTGAGATTGGACTGGCCGGCGTATTGCATAATGCTTTTGCCAGTCGCGGTCGAGCCGGTGAAGGCGATGCAGTCCACATCCAAGTGCAGCGCCAGTGCCTTACCCGCCGTCTGCCCAAAGCCGGTAACGACGTTGAAAACGCCCTCCGGGATGCCGGCCTCAAGTGCCAGCTGTCCGAGCCGCAGCGCGCTCAGTGGCGACTTCTCGGAGGGTTTGAGCACCAGCGAATTACCGGCGGCCAATACTGGCGCAACCTTCCACGCCGCCATGATCATCGGAAAGTTCCACGGCACGATCGCCCCCACGACGCCCATCGGCTCGCGGGTGATCAGAGCGAGCGCGTCAGGGCCAGTTGGCGCAACTTCGCCGTAGATCTTGTCGACAGCTTCGGCATACCAGCGCACACAACGGACTGTTGAGGGTACATCGACCGCGAGGCTGTCGCGGATCGGCTTGCCAACATCCAGCGTCTCGAGTAACGCGAGCTCCTCAAGGTGCGCCTCCATCAGCTCGGCAAATCTGAGCAGCACACGTTTGCGCGCCGCCGGCGACTGCTGCGACCAGCTGCCGCGGTCGAAGGCGGCGCGAGCCGCGCGCACCGCGGCATCCACGTCTGCGCTCTCACCGGCCGCGACGTGCGCCAGCGTTCGGCCATCAATGGGACTGAGGCATTCAAAGGTGCCCCCCGCTTCTGCAGCGCGCATGCGGCCATCAATCAGCAACTGGCTAAGCGGCGTCACCTGCGCCGCGCGGCTATGCCAGTAGGCCGCATCTCGGGTGTTGTTCATAAGGCTATTGTCGCCCGAATGCCGCATCCTTGGCCATGGCCATGCTCGCCCCGAAGGCGGCCACTGATATGCAGCCACCATTGACCTGCAGGAGTTGCCGCTTCAGTCTGCAAGCTACTTTGGGGCAGCTGTGAATCTTCGCTCTGCCTGCAGTAATCGGGGGCGCCCTGCGGCGCGGATGTTGGTGGTCGCGACTCCCGCTTCCTTGCTATCGCTACCAACACATTGACGCGTACGACGGTGCCGCAAAGCGAAGCCTGCCGCTATAACTCGCATCGGCTCGGCGAAGAAACGGCAAGTGTCCCTCAACCTGCGAAGCGACCTGAGCTGCGTGTTGAGGGCCGCATCGATGCAGCCTGCAATCGATTCATCAATTCCGCCTCGAACATCCATAGAGTTACTCAGTCGACCGTCTCAGTTGAGCTGTTCTGCAGTTGAGTCCCCGATACCTGGCGGATGTCACGTCGACGGGCCAGAATCTCCAGCCAGATCAACGTTCATCAGAAGATCATTAAAGTGCCACGACACTGTCATGTGGGGCATCGACACTGCAGCGCAGATTGGCCAATCGCAGGTGCTTTAGATGATCGCAAGCCCCAAGCAGCCGCCTATCCGCGTCCGAACCGCTTTCCTTTCGGACATCCATCTCGGCACCCGCGAGTGCCGCGCCGATCTCCTGCTTGATTTTCTGCACCGGGTGCAACCCGACCAGCTCATTCTTATCGGCGATATCGTCGACATGTGGAGCATGCGCCGCAGCTTCTATTGGCCCCAATCGCATAACAACGTGCTGCGCACTATCCTCGGCAAAGCCAAGCACGGCACGCGCATCATTTACGTTCCGGGTAACCATGACATCGACCTGCGTGAGTTTGCTGGCATGGCCTTCGGCAACCTTGAAGTACATCGCACCTACGTGCACACCACCGCCCGCAACCTGAAGCTCCTTGTGCTCCATGGCGATGAGTTCGACGGTGTCGTCAAGTGCAGCCGCTGGTTAACTGCGTTGGGTTCGTGGGCCTACGACCTGACCATGCTGATCAATAACCACTTCAATGCAATTCGACGCCGCCTCGGCTACCGCTACTGGTCGCTGGCGAGCTACCTGAAGTCCAAGGTGGGCAACGCCATGCAGTACGTGCATAGCTTCGAGCAGGCTGCAGCGCATGAGGCGCGCCGTCAGGGGCTGGATGGCATTGTCTGCGGTCATATCCACCGACCCCAATTGACGACCATCGATGGCGTTCTGTACTGCAATGACGGCGACTGGGTGGAGAACTGCACCGTACTGATCGAGGATCGCAGCGGCGAGTTAGAACTCTGGAACTGGGCCGAGAGCCACAGCGGGGTGCCGATCCTCCATCAGGCCGCAAGCGTCGGCCGCGCGGCTTAGGTTGCCCGCCAATTGCGAACCGGAAGCACACCGTCGAGCCACGTGCATCGTTTTACGCCGGCACCGATCAAGCTAGCACCGTGTCCGATTCCGGCGGGCGCGGCGCGAAATCGCTCATGAAGATCGTCGATTTGATTTACTTCAATGCCGGCGGCGGCCATCGTTCAGCCGCCACCGCTTTGGAATCGTCCATCCGTGAGCTTGGCCTGCCCTGGCAGGTGCGCCTGATTAATCTGATGCAGGTGCTCGATCCCCAGGACCTGTTTCGAAAGACAACCGGCTTCAAACCGGAGGATTTTTATAATGGGCGTCTGGCGCGCGGCTGGACACTCGGCCTTGCGCAGGAACTCAAGCTGCTGCAGAGCATGATCCGGCTGGGTCATCGGCCAATGAAGAGACAACTACGTCGCCACTGGCTTCGATCGCCGCCCGACCTCGTGGTCTCGTTGATCCCCAATTTCAACCGCGTCTTGTATGAATCGGTAGTCAGCGCACTTCCCGGCGTGCAGTACGTCACCATTCTCACGGATCTGGCGGATCATCCGCCAAATTTCTGGATCGAGCCGGGGCAGGAGCAGCACTTGATTTGCGGCACGCCGAAGGCGTTGGAACAGGCACGAGTCGCCGGTTACCCGGCGTCCCGCCTTCACGCCACATCGGGAATGATCATCCGGCCGGATTTCTACCGCCCGATACAGCTGGACCGCACTGCCGAGCGGATCAAGCTTGGCCTGGACCCCGCGCGCCCAACCGGGCTGGTGATGTTTGGCGGGCATGGCTCGAAGGTCATGGCAAGTATCGCCCGGCAGCTGGAGGATACGCAGCTGATCCTCGTCTGCGGACACAATGCGGCGCTGGCCGAGCGTCTACGCGCTATGAACTTCAATGCGCCCCGCGTAGTCGTTGGCTTTACCGCCCAGATCCGGCACTACATGCAGCTGAGCAATTTCCTGATCGGCAAACCCGGCCCTGGCAGCATTAGCGAAGCCGTGCAGCAACGACTCCCAGTCATCGTTGTGCGCAACTCCTGGACCATGCCTCAGGAGCGCTACAACACGCTATGGGTACGCGAAAACAACGCAGGCCTGGTACTGCGAAGCTATCGGAACCTGCGCGCAGCAGTAAATGAAATGACGGAACGACTGGCAGAGTTTCGACTGAGCCTTGAGCAGCACCAGAACCGTGCGGTGTTTGAAATCCCACCGATTCTGGAGGCGATTATGGATTCGCCGCGCGCCGCTCGTCGCCCTGCTCTACAGGCCCGCCCAACGGGCGCCAGCCTGCACTGAGTTCTCTGCTAGAGCTGAATTCGCGCCTCGTTCGCCGGCAGCCGAAGCAGCGGTTCGCCCATCCGTATCGCGCATCCTTCACCAAGATGCTCATACAATTCGTAACCTGCCGGTGCAAATACCAGCAACGTAGAGCCATGCTCGAACCACCCGATCTCCTTGCCTTTGCGCATGGCAACGTCGCAAATAAACTCGGCGCGACCTCGATAGCGCAGGTGCAGTACGGTGTCGATAAAGTGCAGCCGAATGCTTGCTACAAGAATCGCTGCCACAGGCACCAGCGTCACAAGATCGCCGGATCCGGCAAGTTCACAGCGGATAACCGCATGCTCGTTCTTGCAAAAAAGCTGGGCGACCCGCCGCAAGGCAATTGGATTGACGTTCCAGGTATCTCCGCCAAAGTAGTTCACCTGCCTAATTCGACAATCATAGGGGGCATGAAAGCGGTGGTACATACCGGCGGTCAATCGCAGCGTGACGTAGGTTCCGCGCTGGTAGCTCGCGGTGAGGGCACCATCCCCAAGCAGTGCAGTGAGCGGATAGGGTTGCCCCTTTGCCTGCAGAACGATGCCATCGCAGACCTGACCGCTCGCCCCGATGATCGCATCGCACGGGCTCGCGAGCAGCCCAGGGTCGGCGACGATTGGGCGCGCCTCATCTTTGAGTTCCCGCGTAAAACAGTCGTGCAGGCTTTCAAAGTGCTCTTTCTTGGCCTCTCCGAGATCAACTTCCGCGAAGAAGCGCCACAAAGCGATGCTGCTACGTCGTATCAGCGGATTCCGAAGCTTGCTGAACCACCCGGCGAACAAGGTCAGCGCGCGCCGTGGAATCCTGTTGGTCAGGGCAAAATTGATGTCTTGCTGTTGAAGCACTCTTCCTATTGCAGCGCGCAGCGTCATCGTAATGTCATTCGCCTGCAATACCGTTGCCACGGAGGATTTTTCCGTCATGCCAATCACCGCTCAATGGGCTCTTGCCGGCGTTCTTGTGCTGCTGCTCGCACCGCGATTGCTCCAGCGCGTGCAGCTCTCGCGCGCCAAGCACCCCTCGCTCACCGGTCACGCACGCATAGCCCGGCTGCTCGCGCGGCTGGTGCCCTACTACGAGTACGATGAAGCACACTTCTTTCGGGCCGATGGCGCCCCGGAGCCCGTGGCGACACAACGCCGCAGCGCTTTCCAGCGCCTGGCGGCACTCTACGCGCAGCGCTTTGCCCTTACCGTGCAGAAGACCGCCGAGGTCGAGGGCGAGATTTCGGACCTGCAGTTTACCTCGCACTATCGCGTACCATTCCAGTTCAGTCGACTGGTCCGTAGGCACCTGAATGCCGGCGCCTTCGTAAGCTCCTCGAGCGGCCCTACCACCACCGATCTGGATGGCAATCGCCGCTACGATCTCACTGGCTCCTATGGCGTCAATGTATTCGGCTATGACTTCTATAAGGGGTGCATCGAACGCGGCAGCGCCCGGGTGCGCGAACTGGGGCCGGTCCTTGGCGCTCTGCACCCTTTGACCGCTGAAAACGTCCATCGCCTGCGGCAGATTTCCGGACTGGATGAAATTTCCTTTCACATGTCGGGCACCGAGGCGGTGATGCAAGCGGTGCGGCTGGCCCGCTACCACTCGGCACGGCGCTATCTGGTGCGCTTCTGCGGCGCCTATCACGGCTGGTGGGGCGACGTGCAGCCGGGAGTCGGCAATCCGCAGCGCGTCCGTGACACCTTTACGCTGCGCGACATGCACGCGCGTAGTCTGACGGTGCTGAAGAACCGTCGAGACATCGCCTGCGTATTGGTCAACCCGTTGCAGGCGCTGCATCCGAACACTGCCGCGCCTTCGGACTCCACCCTCCTGGACAGCAGCCGCCAGGCCGAATTTGATCGAGCCGCCTATACCAACTGGCTGCAACAGTTGCGCGCGCTCTGCACCGAGCGGGGAATTGTGCTGATATTCGATGAGGTCTTCCTTGGCTTTCGTTTGGCACGTGGCGGAGCGCAGGAATACTTCGGTGTCAAAGCTGACATGGTCACCTACGGCAAGACCGTCGCTGGTGGCCTCCCTATTGGCGTGGTTTGTGGCCGGCGGGACCTGATGCGACGTTTTCGCGAGGACCGGCCGGCCGACGTATGCTTTGCGCGGGGAACTTTCAACTCCCACCCGTACATCATGGGTGCTATGAACGAGTTCCTGCTCCAGCTCGATTCGCCGGCGATTCAGGCACGTTACCGCGACCTCGACCGGACCTGGAACGAGCGCGCCGCGATGCTTAACGAGCGGCTGCGGGAGGCAGCCGTCAACGTGCGCGTGGCTAATCTGTCTTCGGTCTGGACGGTCCGCTACCTGCAGCCGTCGCAGTACAACTGGATGTTTCAATATTACTTGCGCGCCCAGGACTTGGCCCTGAGCTGGGTTGGTACCGGGCGCCTCATATTTAGCCTGGACTACACTGATGCGGACTTCGCCGAAGTTGCCGCTCGATTCGTATCGGCAGCCAAGCAAATGCAAGCCGACAACTGGTGGTGGCCAGGAAGCGATCTGTCTAACAAGGCAATCAGGCGTCGTGTGCTACGAGAGACGATTCGTGCCCGGTTACGTCGTCCATGGGATCGATCAGCTGTCCCCGCAGTAGATACAAAGGAGCTCGCCAGTAAAGCATGACATCGTGAAACGGGTCGGTGACGATCTTGGTCAGCCACACCAGGCCGGTCTGGACATCCTTCAGGAAGAACAGCTGCACAGTGCGGAATAGCAGACCGCCGAACCCCACCGCCAGCCACACCTGCCCGACATGCTGGATGAACATTGCACGGCTGTCCGGGGTGGGAAATATCCCAAGGAGCGTCGGATCGACCCACAAGACCGCAGGCGATAGTGCCCAGATGGCGAGTAGTACGATCTTGCGGCGCAGGTTGTAGCCGACCTTAATGTCCTCCTTGTGCTCGTGGGTAGCGTGATTGACCTCATCGTACCCCTTGGGCTCGAAGAAAAAATGCCCCGCCTGGCGCGTGACCATGGCAACCAGCCAGCCGATCAGCGCTGAAGCTGCCGGGTTCTTGAAGATCAGCGCGTAAGCAGTCAGGAAACTCAGGGCGCTGATCAGATGCAGCGTCTGGTTGATACGGCTGTGGTGGTAGTAGCGGTGATCATCCCACCGTTGCAGTTTCAGAGCGCGCAGGAATCCGTGCATCGTGATGTTCCTTCGATTGATGCCGCTAACGCGGTGCGGCTATGAAGCAAATATATCAATCGTGTTTCACGCGTATGACATCGCACTTGCCGCTACCTGGATGCGGGAGGGGTGTCACGCTCGAAATGCGCGGCGATTGAAGAGCGCGATGATTGGCCGGCGCGATTAGCAGCCAAAGCACCGTAAGGAATTTGCCTCGAAGGCGTCACGTGGCCGTCATAGCGGCGCGGCATCGTGCATAGGCAGCCCTGGCTACCCAAGGACAGCGCACTTAGCACATGAAAATCATGATCGTCAGTGACGCCTGGTTTCCGCAGACCAACGGTGTCATCACCACCCTCGCCCAGACCGCGGCCTCCCTCGGCCGGTTCGGCTACGAAGTGCGGATGGTGACGCCACGCGACTTCACCACGATTCCCTGCCCCTCTTATCCCGAGATCCGCGTGGCCGTGTTTCCTTACCGTCCGATGGCGCGCCGTATCGCCACCTTCTGGCCTCATGCACTACACATCGCCACCGAGGGTCCGCTGGGCTGGGCTGCGCGCCGCTATTGCATCGACCAGGGTCTGCGCTTCACGACCTCCTACCACACGCAATTTCCTCAGTACCTGCATTCAAGGCTACCGATCCCGATTGGTTTCTCCTACGGCGTCCTGCGCTGGTTCCACAGTGCCGGTCAACGCTGCATGGTCAGCACCCAGACGATGAGCGATGAGCTCGCGGCTCGGGGGTTCAAGAACCTGGTCCGCTGGCAGCGAGGCGTCGACACGCAGCTGTTCAGACCTCGCAGCAAGGAGTTTATCGATCTGCCCCGCCCCGTTGCAGCCTACGTGGGACGCGTTGCCATCGAGAAGAATATCGAGGCGTTCCTGCGCATGCCCTGGCAGGGCTCGAAAATGATCATCGGCGATGGCCCGGAGCGGGCGCGCCTGCAGAGCTTATATCCGACGGCGCATTTCAAGGGCTTTCGATTCGGCGAAGATCTGGCCGCACATCTTGCTGCGGCCGACATTATGGTATTCCCGAGCCTGACCGACACCTTTGGGCTGGTGAACCTCGAAGCGATGGCGTGCGGAGTTCCGGTGGCGGCCTTCCCGGTTACTGGTCCGATCGATGTCATTGATGACGGAGTCACTGGCGCGCTGGATACCGACCTCGGGCGAGCCGCGCAGCGGGCACTAGCAATCGATGCGCGCGCCTGCCGGGAACGGGCGTTGCGCTCGAGCTGGGTGTCCTGTGCGCATGAGTTCGAGCACAACCTCGTGGCGTGCCAGACCCATGGGGTACCCTTCAGGACTCGAGCACGTCCGATTACCGGCAGCGTCCTGAGCTGAGTGCACGCCGCCAGCTGTGCCGGTGCCGGGGGACTAGCCGCTTGCTGTCGCTAGCGTAGTATCACTGGCTTGGCGCCTGAAGTGGCGCCAGATCAGAGGAGAACTGCGATGCCCGGATTGCTACCACAGCCCGACCCAACGGGATTGCTTGAGTATTCGGTCGTCTATACCGACCGTGCCCTCAACCACATGTCGCAGCGCTTCCAGGGTGTAATGCGAGAGATCTCGCGCCTCCTCAGGAGTGTCTACCGGGCGCGATCTGCCATCATCGTGCCAGGTAGCGGCACGTTCGGCATGGAGGCTGTGGCCCGGCAATTCGCGAGCGCGAAGCGTTGCCTGATCATTCGCAACGGCTGGTTCAGTTTTCGTTGGTCGCAAATACTCGAAATGGGCCACATTCCTGGCAATTGCGAGATCCTCAAGGCCCGTCAGCTCGGCGGCGGCAGTAAGGCGCCCTTCGCGCCGGTGCCTGTTGAAGAGGCGGTGGAGGCTATCCGGCGCTTTCGTCCCGAGGTCGTGTTTGCCCCGCATGTAGAAACCGCCTCCGGCATCCTGCTTCCTGATGAATACGTCAATGCCCTGGGCGCTGCGGTCAGGGAGGTTGATGGGTTGCTGGTCCTTGATTGCATCGCCTCGGGCACGCTCTGGGTCGATATGAGCAGCAACAACGTCGATGTGCTGATCAGCGCGCCGCAAAAGGGATGGAGCGGACCATCGTGCTGCGCACTCGTTGCACTGGGCGAGCGGGCGCGCACTCGGATTGAACAGACCACCAGCAGCAGCTTTGCCTGCGATCTGAAGAAGTGGCTGCAAATAATGGAAGTCTACGAGGGTGGCGGGCACGCCTATCACGCGACCATGCCGACCGATGCGCTCGCCCGGGTTCGCGATGTGATGATTGAGACCGAGTCGTACGGCTTCGAGAAGGTACGCGAGGAGCAGCTGGAACTCGGGCGCCAGGTCCGCAGGCTTTTGGAGAGCCGCGGCTTCGCCAGTGTCGCGGCCACGGGTTTCCAGGCGCCCGGTGTCGTCGTAAGCTACACGGACGATCCGGATATCCAGTCGGGCAAGAAGTTTATTGGCGCCGGCCTGCAGACCGCCGCCGGCGTGCCTCTGCAATGTGATGAACCGCCAGACTTTCGCAGCTTCCGTCTGGGATTATTTGGGCTCGACAAACTGCACCACCCGCAACGCACGCTCGCGACGCTCGCTTCAGCGCTCGATCGGCTGGCCTGAGGTCCGCCGGCGCTGTATTAAGCTGCGCCAGCCAGACGGCCGGCCGCTGCCGTAAGCGCCTTGAACCGGCCCGTCGGCGACAGACTCTCATCAGTTGCCTGTAACGACCAGAGCGTATTGCGCCGCGCGACAAACTCACTACGCGTGAGCTCTTCGAGCGAACAGGCTTTGGAAAACAAAAAACCCTGGCCAGCGACGCAGCCGAGGGCCAGCAGCTCTGCAACCTGCGGCTCGTACTCGATGCCCTCGGCCACACTATCAAGACCCAGTGTCTCGCTGAGCGTGATGACAGCCCGCGCCAATTCCGGCCCGTTGTCGGTATTGGTCAGGCGACTGACGAAGGAATGATCGATTTTCAGGATGTCGATCGGGAAGCGATGCAGGTAGGAGAGCGAGGAGTAGCCGGTGCCAAAATCATCAATTGCAAGACGCGCACCGAGCGCCTTCAGATCCCGAAGCCGGCCAAGATTCGCATCGGTATCGTGCATGATCGTGCTTTCGGTCAACTCGATCACCAGGTTGCTGGGCTCGAGACCCGACTCCTGCAGCGCCCGCGCCACGT
>Ga0182030_10000625_pt1 | contig 67827 bp, 61 predicted proteins | sample 812S3MmetaG_FD_121299 | JGI IMG/M metagenome (GOLD analysis project Ga0182030, IMG submission 121299) | Permafrost microbial communities from Stordalen Mire, Sweden - 812S3M metaG (Illumina Assembly) | ecosystem: Environmental > Terrestrial > Soil > Wetlands > Permafrost | place: Sweden... | reverse complement strand
GCCACCCGCGGCACGGGCCAGCAGCGAAAGAAACATGAGCGCCATGAGGAGTCTTGTGGCCATGGGAGCGCACACTAGCCCGGCCGCTTGTGGGCACAAGGCGCCAATCGGGCCCTCCCCGGCGCTCTGGGATGTTGCCATTGCCTGCCAATGTCCCTTTTTTGTTGGTTCCGTCGCGATCCGCCACCCCGGCCTGCCGGTCCCGCGCGGCGGTTCCAACACCACCCCCCCACGATGAGCCTCCACCACGCCCGATACTCCCTCTGGACCTGCCTACTCCTAACGCTTGCCGCGGCGGCTTCCGCGGCGGACGCCCCCAGCGCGACGCGCGACACGCCGGTGCCCGCCAGCCAGCAGATTCCCCTCATGGATTTCTTCCGGACGCCGCTGGTCTCCAGCCCGGCCCTCAACCCCTCAGGGACGCACATCGGTGCGATTGTCACCGACGGCGACAAGCACCTGCTGATGGTCTACAACCTCAAGACCCAGGCGAAGGAGTTCGTCGACGGGGGCGCAGGCGACAAGGACATCAACAGCTTCACCTGGCTCAACGACAACAAGCTCCTCTACGAGATCTCGACCCTGAAGCTCTACAACCTCGGGATCTTCGCCGCCGACGTGGGCTCCCTGAGCGCCGGATACCCGCTGCTCCAGAACCTGGGCTCCGAGATCGTGTCCGTCCCCCATGCCGACCGGCTTCATCCGCTCGTGTGGAACCGCTTTGATTCCTTCCATGGCGACGGCAAGGACCTGGGCGTCTCGGTCGCCAACACGACCAACTACGGCGGCACCGCGGTGAACCTGTCTGCCGCCGGGGTCGACAAGGTGCAGATGGACCAGGCCCGGGACAGCAACGTCAAACACATCGAGTCCACCTTCCCCACCCCCTCGCGCGGCATAGCGACCGCCTACATGGCGGACAAGGAGGGACTGCTGGAGTACGCCTTCACCTCGGACAACGGCAGGCCCCTCGTGTTCAGGCTCGAGTCGAACCACTGGGTGGAATGCAAGATCGACGGGGAGCACGTGGCCGTCTACGGACCCGGCACCAAGCCCGCAGAGGTGGTCGCCACACCCACGCGCAACGGCAAGCCCCGCGCGCTGCAGTTCCTCGACACCACCACCGGCGAGTGGGGGGACCCCCTGGAAACGGAAAAAGCGTACGACTTCAACGGCTGGCTCTACAGGGACCCCCAGACTCGAGACATCATTGGGGCGTTCACGAACCGCGAGTACCCCCGGATGATCTGGTTCACGGACACCTACATCGCGCTGCAGAAGCTGCTCAACACGAAGTTCCCGGGCCAGTACGTGCAGATCCTCGGCAGCAACGACGCCCAGAGCATCTTCCTCTCCTTCAGCTACTCCGATAGGGACCCCGGCTCCTACAGCTGGGTGGACCTTGATAGCAAGACGGCGGGGCTGTTCAAGAAGACCAGGCCCTGGATTGACCCCGAGCGGATGCGCCCCGAGTCGGTCATCAAGTACAAGACCCGTGACGGCCACGTCATGGACGCCTACCTGATCCTGCCGGCGGGCGCGTCGAAGGACCACCCGGTTCCGATGGTGGTGATTCCCCACGGCGGCCCCTGGGTGCGCGACAACTGGGGCTACGACGGCGAGGCCCAGTTCCTCGCGAGCCGCGGCTACGCAGTGCTCAAGCCCAATTACCGCGGATCCACCGGCTACGACTGGATGTTCACCGAGGAGGACACGTGGGACTTCCTCAGCATGCACTACGACGTCACCGACGCCACAAAGACGGCGCTCTCCATGGGGATGATCGATCCCAAGCGCGTCGCCATCATGGGCGGCTCGTTCGGGGGATATCTCGCGCTGCAGGGCGTGGTCCTGGACCCGGATCTCTACCGCTGCGCGGTCACGATCGCGGGCGTCTTCGACTGGGAGCAGCTGATCAACGACAAGAAGTATGACTATGAGCACTCGGCCAGCAGCCCCGAATTCAACCGCCTGATGTACAAGCTGGGCGACCCCAAGCAGAACTCAGCCAAGTTCGACGCCATCGCGCCGGTGAGGCACATCGACAAGGTGCATGCGCCGGTCTTCGTGAGCCATGGCGGATACGACCCCGTGGCTGACATCGGCCAGTCCACCCGGCTGATCTCCGAGCTTGAGCGGCACAACGTGCCTGTCGAGAAGCTCATCAAGACCGAGGAGTCGCACGGCATGCAGCACCTGGACAACCAGGTTGAGCTCTACTCAAGGATCGAGGAATTCCTGGCCAAGTACCTCACACCCACGCCGCCCCCCCTGGCGTCCCCGGCCCACTGAGGGCCCCGGGATCACTCGAGCTGCTTCTTGAGGCTGGCGAACTGCTCCCGCAGCTCGGCCGCCTCGAGCTTCAGCGAGGCGACCTCCGCCTCGAGGCGCGCGAGGCGCTCGTCCTCCATGCGCACGGCCGCGACGGCGGGCTCGACCCTCAAAGGGGTCTCCGCAACGGGCAGCGACACGGGCCCGCCCAGCAGGTGCGCGTAGCGCTGCTCCTTCATTCCCGGCTGCCTAGGCAGCTTGGAAACCAGGGCTCCGGCCGGCCTGGCGGCAAGGCCGTCAAGCAGCGCCTCGGCCTCCTCGAGGCTCGCAAACTCGTGCATCCGGCCGGTGCGCCCACGCACCTCGCCCACAGTCTGGGGACCGCGCAGCATCAACACGCACAGCGCGGACGTCTCGGCGCGACCCAGCTCAAAGGACTCGCAGAAACGGTGCCCATACTTTGAGACACGGCTTTCGGCCCCCTGGAACATGAAGGCCAGCTTCTTCTCGCGGAGCAGGTCGAGCGCCCTCACCACGTCGTGCTCCGAGAGGCTCATCACCGGGTCGCGGTTCGAGCTCTGGTTGCAAGCGTTCGTCAGCGCGTTGAGCGTGAGCGGGTAGTAGTCAGGCGTGGTGATGTCCTTCTCGACAAGCGAGCCGAGGACACGGACCTCCGCGGGATTGAGTGGGCTGGGCAGGGCGGGCGGCATGCTCCCCTCGATCGTTGGTCAGGGCCGGCTCGCCTGCGATTGCAAAACGCAAGTGGCGGTCTCGAGGCCCTCCGAGCGTGCGGTGAGCTTCAGGGCTCCCGGCTGGGTGGACGACTGCACGATGACCTGCGCGAGGCCGTTGAAGACGCTGCGCCCCCAGGTGGGAGCCAGAGGGTCCTCCTGCAGCTGCAGCAGGACGCCGGCGCTGATCCCGAAGGGATCCGGGCCGTAGTTGGCGGCCGCGACGGCCACGACGTTGTCCCCCGCATGCAGGAGCGCCTTCACGTCGTAGATCGCCGGCGTGCGTGAATCGACCGTTCCGCCCACCTTCACGCCATTTACGTAAACGGAGGTGCCGCCGGCGACCCGGTTGAACCGCAGCTCGGCGACGGGTGTCGCGAGGTCCTTGGCGTCCACCGTGAAGTGGCCCCTGAACACGGCCTTCTCGTGCCACTTCAGCGGGCCCGCGTCGGCGAACACGTCCGTGGCCGCCCATGCCGAGTCATCGAACTGGGGCGCCTCTTCGGGGAGGCTCGGCGGATAGGGATCGGAGACTTTCTTCCATCGCCACGTCCTTAACTCGACCGAGCGGGGCGCGGCCCGGGTCACCACCTTGTCGGGCTCGTGGCAGCTCGGGTCGCCGTTTCCGACCCCAAGGATGCGCCCCGGGCCCTCGAGATCGAAGGAGATCCGGTTGGCGGCCAGGGGCACCACGCGGCCCTGCGCGTCCACGACGGACACCGTGAAGACGGCTGCGTCCCGGCCGTCTGCGCCGATCTCGGTGCGGTCGGGCTCCAGCCTCACGGCCACGGGAGCGCCTGTGGTCTCGACCTTGGACTCAGCTACGAGGCGCCCGCCGTTGTAGCCGCGAGCCGACAGGGTGCCCGGGGCGTAGGGCACCCTCCACTTGAGCTGCGTGTACGGGGCCAGGGCCTTGCGGCCGAGGCTGCGCCCGTTGAGGAACAGCTCGACCTCCTCGCAGTTGCTGAGGGCGCGCACGTCGATCTCCTGCCCTTCCCTGCCGGGCCAGTTCCAATGGGGCATGATGTGGAGCACCGTGCGGTTGCTCCACCACGCCTGGTAGTACCAGTAGTTGTCCTTGGGGAACCCGCACGTGTCCATGATCCCGAAGTGGGAGCTGATGCAGGGCCAGCCGTAGGGCGTGGGCTCACCCCGGTAGTCGAACCCCGTCCAGACGAACCCCCCTGACAGCCAGGGCCTCGTAGCGAAGTAACCCATCCATGTCTCGGCGGTCTGCGCCCAATCCGGCGCGAAGTCGTCGTAGGAGCTGACGTAGCCGCGAGCCGGGTCGTCCGCGTAGATGCCGCGGGTCCCGACCGTGCTTCCCTGCTCGCTGCCCACGTTGGGCTGAGTGGGGTGCTCCTTGTGGTAGGCATCCATCGCCGGCCCCACGTGGTAGCTCCATCCGCGGACCTCGATCGCCTCGTTGACCCCGGAGAAGATGTCGCCGACGTCGGCGTTGATCGTGATGGGCCGTGTCGGGTCCATGGCCTTGACCAGGCCCTGCATGGTGGCGACGACGCGCCTGCCGTCCTGAGTCGTCTCGACTGCGAACTCCTCGTTGCCCATCGACCAGATTCCGACAGACGGGTGGTTGCGGTCCCGGCGGACAAGCTGCTCGAGGAGGGCGAGGTGCTGCCCGTCGATGCCGAGGAGCCGGTTCTCGTCCATCACGATCATCCCGAGGCGGTCGCAGGCCTCGAGCAGCTCCGGTGTGGGTGGGTTGTGCGACGTCCGGTAGGCGTTGCAGCCCATCGCCTTGAGCCTTTCAATGCGAAAATACTGCAGGGCGTCGGGCAGCGCCGAACCCACCCCGGCGTGATCCTGGTGGTTGGAGGTCCCCTTCAGGGCATAGGGGCGCCCGTTGAGGAGGAAGCCCCGGTTGGCATCGAATCCCACCGTGCGTATCCCGAATGCAGTCTCGACCCTGTCCACGGTGCGCCCGCCCGCGGTCACGACCGTGACCAGCCGGTAGAGCACCGGATTTTCCGGCGACCAGAGGCGCGGCGCACGCACCTGGGCCGTCTGCCTCACTTCCTGCGTCCCGAGGGCCTCGACCGGCGCTGCAGCCGAGACCGTCGCCACGGAGACGCCCTCCGGATCAAGCACCGTCCATGTGACTGCGGCGTCGGCCGCCGCCCCGGAGGCGTTGGCCAGCTGAGCCTGCATGACCACCTCCGCAGGCCCGGAGGGCACCGGATCCTTGAAGCGGCTGTAGACAAACACCCCGTCGGGCGCGACGGCCAGCGGCGACGTCTTTACGAGCCAGACGTGCCGGTAGATGCCCGCACCCTCGTAGAACCAGCCCTCAAAGTGCGAGGCGTCCACCCGCACCGCGATGGTGTTTTTCTCCCCGCAATGGGCCACGTCGGTGATGTCGATCTTGAAACCACTGTAGCCGCTCTCGTGATGGCCCACCTGCCAGCCGTTGACGAACACCTGGCAGTCGCGGAAGACCCCATCGAATTCCAGCCAGATGCGCCTGCCGGCGTCCCCGCCGGGAAGGTCAAAGGTCTTTCGGTACCATCCAACGCTGTTGTCCGGGAAGCCCTCGCCCACGGGCCTAAAGCCGTGGGCGGCGTCCGCCTTCGGATCGAACGGCAGCTCGATCGCCCAGTCATGGGGAAGGTCCACCGTGCGCCAGCTGGCGCTGCTGTAGTCGGCGCCGGCCGCCCCGTAGGCGGAGCCAGCCTTTGCGAGATTGAGGCCGTCGCCCAGGTCGTTGCCGAGGTGGAATTTCCAGCCCGCATCGAGCAGCACCCTATCACGGGGGCCGGGTGCGGAGTCGGCGCGCAGCCCCGGGGTCGGGGCCGCGCAGAGCGCGAGCAGAAGAAGGGCGAGTAGCGTGCGGTGGTTTCTCATGGGGGGTCGGAGAATGGGCCACGGCTGGCGCGGAGGCGCGGGGCGCCGACTACTGGGTGGAAAACCTGTAGATCGTGGCTGACCGATATGTATCACCCGCCCTCAGCACATACGATGGAAAATTCGGATGGTTGACCGAATCCGGGAAATGCTGCGTCTCCAGCGCAAGGCCCCAGTATTGGCGATAGACCACCCCTTTCTTGCCGGTAAGGCTCCCGTCGAGGAAGTTGCCGCTGTAGAACTGTACGCCTGGCTCCGTGCTCCAGACGTCCATCACCCTCCCGGACGTGGGCTCGCTGACCGTGGCGACATGGAGCAAGTGCCCGGGCGCGGGGGATTGGCCCTGGTTGATGACGTAATTGTGGTCGTAGCCGACCGGCTTGCCGCCCACCTCCTTGATGCGGGCCCCGACGCGCGTCGGTTGGCGGAAGTCCATGGGTGTGCCCGCCACGGGCCTGAGCTCGCCCGTGGGTATCAGGAAGGCGTCCACCGGAGTGAATCGGTCCGCGTAGAGCGTCACCACGTGCCCCAGGATTGCGCCGTTCTCGGCCCCACCCAGGTTGAAGTAGCTGTGGTTGGTCACGTTGACGGGCGTGTCCTTGTCGGAGACCGCCTCATAGGAAAGCGCAAGCGTGGTGCCTGAAAGCTGGTAGACGACGCTGACGGTGCACTTGCCGGGATAGCCCTCCTCGCCGTCGGCGCTTACGTGCGTGAATTTGACGCCGGGGCCGTCGGCAAGCGAAACCACCTCCGCCTGCCAAACGACCTTGTCGAATCCCTTGATGCCGCCGTGCAGGTGGTTCGGCCCGTCGTTCGTCGCGAGCTGGTAGCTTTTCCCGTTGAGGCTGAAACGGCCCTTGGCGATGCGGTTTCCCACGCGGCCGACGGTCGCCCCGAAGTAGGGCTCGCTCCCAAGGTAGCCCTTGAGGCTGTCGAATCCCAGGACGACGTCGTCGAGCCTGCCGGCCCGGTTGGGCACGTCCAGCTCGGTGAGGGTCGCCCCGTAGGTCATGATCTTCGCCACAGCGCCCGACGTGCTCGTGAGCACGTAGAGCTCGACCGGTACGCCGCCAGCGCTGCCAAACGGCTGGTGCTCGATCCGGGTCTGCGTCTGCGCAACAGCCGAGGACGCAATGAAAAGGGTGCCGAGGACGGCCGGGATAAGGGAATTCATAGTCGGAAGAGTGGGTTCTGGGCTGGGCGGGACAGGGAGCGCGGGCCTCAGCCCGAGAAATAGACGTAGGCCGCAAAGATGCATGCCAGGATGAATGCGGAGGCGATGACCTCCTTCTTGTCCCAGCTGGACCGCGTTTTGGACCGGTCCTCATCCGAGGAGGTCTCGAATGTCAGACTCTTGATGGCCGCATAGTCCGGGGCCGCCGTCGCATAGCTCGCTACGACCATCACGACGGCCGAGACGAGGGTGATCAGGACGCTGAAATACTGGAAGTTGATGTTGTTGACGATCCAAAGGAACGAGCCCTCGGCGTATCCCCTCTCAAAACCGGCCAGCTTCATCGTCACCGGTGTGTCGACCGCCATGCGGAATCCGCCGATGAGGAACCCCACCACCATCGACCAGAGGCAGCCCTGGGCATTGAGGCGCTTCCAGAACACGCCGAAGAAAAAGACCACGAAGATCGGCGGCGCGAGATAGCCCTGGACCGTCTGCAGGTACCCGTACAGGCCGTGCGCGCCCTGGATCACGGGGATCCAGGCAAGCGCGATGGCGACCATGACCGCCGTGGCGATGCGGCCCATGCGCACGAGCTCGTGCTGCGACGCCTTCGGCCGGAGCTTTTCGTACAGGTCCACCGTGAAGAGGGTCGAGCACGCGTTGAACACGCCCGCCAGCGAGCCCATCAGCGCCGAGAGGAGCCCCGCCACCACGATCCCTCGCAGTCCCGGGGGCAGCAGGTACTTCACCATCAGCGGGAAGGCGGCCTGGGCCTCCGCGGCGACGGGCTTGCCGTCGCTGCCGACCATCGAGGCCAGTTCGGCAATCTTGCCGCTCTTCGCCAGGGCGAAGCAGATGAGCCCGGGGATGATGAACAGGTAGACGGGAAAGAGCTTCAGGAACGCGGCAAAGATGCTGCCGCGCCTGGCCGTCTTCTGGTCGGGCGCGCCGAGGGCGCGCTGGACGATGTACTGGTCGGTGCACCAGTACCAGAGCCCGATGATGGGGGCGCAGATCAGCATCCCGGGCCAAGGGAAGTTTCCGTTGAAATACCACGCCTGCCTCACGATCGCTCCCGCGGAGTTCGTCTCCAGCACGGGGGACCAGGTCGACTGGACGCCAGCCGGCGTGATCGGTTTCCATAGGTTGAACATTTCCGAGCCGCAGTAGCGCCTCAGCTCGGACCATCCCCCGAGGATGTGCAGGCCGTAGAAGGTGAGCAGCGCCGACCCGCCGATCAGGACCGTCACCTGGACTGCGTCGTTGTAGACGACCGCGCGCATCCCGCCGATCATCGTGTAGAGGCCCGTCAGCACGATCACCGCAACCGAGCCTACCCAGAAACTGTTGATGACCGTGCCTGCGACCGTGATCTGGATCTCGGGAAGCAGCGTCGCGAACACCACGCCGCCCGCAAAGATCCCCACGGCGATCTTGGAGAGGATGAACGTCACCAGGGACACCACGGAAAGGACGTAGCGCGAGGGGGGGCTGAAGCGGCGCTCGAGAAACTCCGGCATCGTGAACACCATCGAGCGCATGTAAAACGGGACGAACACCCAGGCGAGCACGAGCAGGCACCAGGCGTGCAGCTCATAATGCGCGAGGGCGACGCCGTCTGAGGCCCCGGAGCCCGCCAGGCCGACGATGTGCTCGGAGCCTATGTTGGAAGCGAAGATCGAGGCGCCGATAATCCACCAGCCGAGGTTTCGCCCGGCGAGAAAGTAGTCTGTCGCGGTGTCCTTGCTCTTGCGGATGACCCATGCCACGACTCCGAGAAGGACGCCGAAGTAGAGGGTGATCGCGAGCCAGTCGAGTCCGGTCAGGGTTGAGCGCGAGGTCATGGCGACCAGGGGTATTGGGCTCATGGGGTGGGGTTCACGAAGGGCTAGAAGCCCGGGGAGCGGAGGCGACCCTCGGTTTACTTTACCGTCCAGTCAACCCAGGATCGAAACCTCGGCTGCAGGGGTCTAACCCGCTTCTGCTTTCCCCCAAGAACCATGAACTTTACCCTGGGATTGGATTTCGGAACCAACTCGGCTCGCGCCCTCGTTGTGCGCTGCGAGGACGGCAGGGAGTTTGGCGGCTGCGTCGTGGAGTACCCTTCGGCCCTGCATGGCGTCCTCCTCGACCCGAAGGATCCCCTCGTCGCAAGGCAGCGCCCCGGCGATTACCTCTTCGCACTTGAAAGGAGCGTGCGCGGCGCCCTCGCGGACGCCCGCAAGAGGCGCGGATTCTCGGCGGAGCGCGTGGTGGGCATCGGCGTCGACTCCACCGGGTCGAGCCCGATCCCCGTGGACCGGTTCAACCGTGCCCTTGCCATGGACAGGAGGTGGCGCGGCAACCTGGCGGCGCAATGCTGGCTGTGGAAGGACCACACCTCATGGGCCGAGGCGGAACAGATCACAGCATTGGCCGCCCGCACGAGGCCCGAGTACATCGCCAAGTGCGGCAACCGGTACTCGTCCGAGTGGTTCTGGTCCAAGATCTGGCACTGCCTGTCCGTGGCGCCGGAGGTCTTCAGGGCGGCCCATTCCTGGGTGGAGCTCGCGGACTGGATTCCCTCGGTCCTCGCGGGCGTCGACGATCCCGCGCGGGTCGTACGTGGGATCTGCGCCGCGGGGCACAAGGCCCTCTACAGCGAAGACTGGGGCGGGCTTCCCGACACCAGGTTCCTCGCGGCCCTGGATCCCAGGCTCGCAGGGCTGCGCGAGCGCCTCTACAGCCGCGCCCATGACGCGAACACGCCGGCCGGCACCCTCAGCGCAGCCTGGGCCCGGCGCCTGGGTTTGCCCGGTGCCATCCCGATCGCCATCGGCGAGTTCGACGTGCATTACGGAGCGATCGGCTGCGGGGTTCGCGAGGGGACCCTCGTCAAGGTGATCGGGACCTCGACCTGCGACTGCGCTGTGGTCCCGTCCAGCAAGCGCGTACGCGACATCCCGGGAATCTGCGGCATCGTGCCCGGGGCCATCCTGCCCGGTTTCTACGGCATCGAGGCGGGCCAGTCAGCCGTGGGCGACATCTTCAACTGGTGGGTCGGCACGGTGTGCGGCGGCGATGCGGGACTCCACGCGCAGCTGAGCGCCGAGGCTGCACGCCAGGAGCCGGGCGAGAGCGGGCTCATGGCGCTCGACTGGCACAATGGCAACCGCACCGTCCTCGTGGACCCGAGGCTTTCGGGGCTGCTCCTGGGGTGCACCCTGCATACGACGCGGGCCGAGATCTACCGCGCGCTCATCGAGGCGACCGCCTTCGGCGCCAGGATGATCATCGAGCGGATGAGGAAATACGGGGTGCGGGTGAGCCGGATTGTCTGTGCTGGCGGCATCGCCGAGAAGAACCCCCTGCTGATGCAGATCTATGCGGATGTCACCGGATGCACTCTTCTTGTTGCCGGATCCAAACAGGCATGCGCCCTGGGCGCCGCCATCTCGGCCGCGGTCCTCGCGGGGGCCCACAGGGACTTTCCCGAGGCCCAGCGAAGGATGACGCGGCTCGGCCGCGCCCGCTATCGGCCCGACGCGCGCCGGCGCCGCACCTACAATCGGCTCTACGCCCAGTACTGCGTTCTCCATGACGGCTTCGGAGGCGTCTCGAGGAGCAGGCAGCTCGCCGGCGTCATGAAGGCTCTCATGGCGATAAAGGAATCCGCCGCCAAGACCTGAAGACCCCTTTATGATACCCGCACTCCAGAAATCCGAAATCTGGCTCGTGACCGGCTCCCAGCACCTCTACGGGCCGGGTCCGCTCGAGCAGGTCGCGTCCCATTCCCACAAGATCGCCGAGGCCCTGAGCCGCGCTCCCTCCATCCCGCTGCCCATCGTGTTCAAGTCCGTCCTCACGACGGCGGAGGCAATCCGCGCTGTGTGCCTCGAGGCCAACCAGTCCGAGGAGTGCGCCGGCCTTATCCTGTGGATGCACACCTTCTCGCCGGCCAAGATGTGGATCGGAGGACTCACGGCGCTGCGCAAGCCGTTCGCCCACCTTCACACCCAGTTCAACAGGGACCTTCCCTGGTCCGAAATCGACATGGACTTCATGAACCTGAACCAGGCGGCGCACGGCGACCGCGAGGCGGGTTACCTTCACGCCCGGCTGCGCCTTCCGCGCAAGATCGTCGTGGGCCATTGGACCGACCCCGAGGTCCAGGAGCGCCTCGGGGCCTGGATTCGCGTGGCCCGTGGCTGGCAGGACCTGCAGGGGGCAAGGTTCGCGAGGTTCGGCGACAACATGCGCAATGTCGCCGTCACCGACGGCGACAAGGTCGCGGCCGAGGCCCGCTTCGGGTACTCAGTCAACACCTATTCCGTGGGAGACCTCGCCGCCGAGGTCCGGAACGGCGCGGAAGCCGCGGTCGATCGGCTCTGTGCCGAATACGCCCAGCGCTACCGGGTCGCCGCCGAACTCAGGCGCGCAGGCGCAAGGCATGAGTCGCTGCGCGACGCCGCTCGGATCGAGCTCGGCCTGCGCTCATTCCTCGAAAAGGGGGGCTTCAAGGGCTTCACGACGACCTTCGAGGACCTGCACGGGCTCAAGCAGCTGCCCGGCCTCGCCGTCCAGCGTCTCATGGCCGACGGCTACGGCTTCGGGGCCGAGGGCGACTGGAAGACCTGCGCCCTCCTAAGGATGATGAAGGTGATCGGCGCGGGCCTGAAAGGAGGGACGTCCTTCATGGAGGACTACACGTACCACCTGAGCCCGTCGGGCAGCCTCGTTCTCGGGGCCCACATGCTCGAGGTCTGCGAATCCATCGCCTCGTCAAAGCCCGCGCTTGAGATCCACCCCCTCGGTATCGGGGGCCGAGAGGACCCCCCGCGCCTTGTGTTCAATGCCCACAGGGGACAGGCGCTCAACGCATCCGTGGTCGACCTTGGGAACCGCTTCAGGCTCATCGTCAGCGAGGTGGATGTGGTCGAGCCGCCAAAGCCCCTGCCGAGGCTGCCGGTGGCCCGGGCCCTCTGGAAATGCCGCCCGGACTTCAAGACCGCGTGCGGGGCCTGGATCCGCGCCGGCGGCGCCCACCACACGGCCTTCAGCTACACGGTCACGGCCGAGCACCTGCGCGACTTCGCAGAGATCGCGGGCATCGAGCTCGTCCTGATCGACGGCGAGACCCGCCTGGCAGGCCTCGAGAAGGAGTTGCGCTGGAACGAGGCATACTACCAGCTTCCCGTAGCCGGGCGCGTCTAGCGCCTCGAAACCCTGCACCCATGCTCACCGAGCTCAAACGCGAGGCCTATGAGGCCAATCTCAGGCTGCCGGAGCACGGCCTGATCCACCTGAACTTCGGCAACGCGAGCGCCCTCGACCGGGGCCGGGGCATCTTCGCCATCAAGCCGAGCGGGGTCGACTACGGCGCCCTGAGGCCCTCGGACATGGTTCTCGTCGACCTTGACGGCCGGAAAGTCGAGGGCCTCCTCAAGCCTTCCTCCGACACCCCGACCCACCTGGAGCTCTACCGCGGGTTCCGCCCCGTCGGCGGCGTCGTCCACACGCACTCCGTCTATGCGACGGCCTTCGCCCAGGCGGGCCGCCCCATTCCGGTGATGGGAACGACCCACTCGGATTTCTTCAAGGGGCCGGTCCCGGTCACGAGGGCGATGACGCGCCGAGAGATGGGCGCACGCTACGAGGCCGAGACGGGCCGCGTCATCCTAGAGCGCTTTGCCAAGACGGACCCGCAGGAGGTTCCTTCCGTGCTAGTCCGCCACCATGGGCCCTTTTCATGGGGGGCCACGGCCGCCGAGGCCGTGGAGTTCGCCGTCGCCCTGGAGCTCTGCGCAAGGCTGGCATACCTCGCCCTGCAGCTGGGCCCCAGGGGCGCGCCGATTTCGCCTGCTCTTGTGGAGCGCCACTTCAGCCGCAAGCACGGCCCGAAGGCCTACTACGGTCAGCGCTAGGTCGCCCTCAGCGGCGACCCCAGTGCGCGCCAGGCTTGCCCTTGGGGTGGTGCGCGGGGGCTCCCTGGAAGGAACCTCCCCCTCCTCCTCCGCCGCCGCCACCTCCGCCGCGCCGTCCACCCCCGCCGCCCCTGCGCCGCTGGGGCTCGACCCTCGGCGGGAACGCCGAGGCCGGCTTGTAGTCAAATCCCTCAAGCTTCATGCGCGGTATCTCCTGGCCAATAAAGCGCTCAATCGCGCGGACATCCGAGGCGTTCTCCGGTGATGCGAGGGTGAACGCGTCGCCCACAGCCAGGGCCCGCCCCGTGCGACCGATGCGGTGCACGTAGTCCTCGGGATTCTCAGGGACATCGTAATTGATGACATGCGAGACCCCCGCGACATCAATGCCCCGGGCGGCGATGTCTGTCGCCACCATGACCTCGTAGCGGCCGCTGCGGAAGCCCTCGAGCGCCTCGATGCGCTGGTTCTGGGAGCGGTTGGCGTGCAGGACGGCGACACTGTGGTTCGCCTCGCGCAGCCGGCGGCCGATCCGGTCGGCTCCATGCTTGGTCCTCGAGAAGACCAGCACGCTGTTGAAGTCGGTAGCGGCCAGCAGCGCCTGTAGCAGCTCAAACTTCTGCTCCATCTGCACCTGGTAGATCGCATGGGTCACCAGGCTCGTGACCGAGCGCGCGACTCCGATATCGATGCGGGTCGGGTCCTTGAGCGCAAACGAGGCAACCGCCGCGATCTCGGGCGGAACGGTGGCCGAAAAGAAGAGCGTCTGGCGCTTGGGAGGGCACTTCTGGATGATCTTCTTCACGTCGTGGATGAAGCCCATGTCGAGCATCCGGTCGACCTCGTCCAAGACCAGGATCTGCAGGCTGCCAAGACGCAGCTCGCCCTCGTCGAGGAACTCCATGAGCCGGCCCGGCGTGGCCACCACGATGTCGGTGCCGGCGCGCAGGTCGCTGCGCTGGCGTCCGTAGCCGACGCCGCCGTGCAGCACCGTCGCGCGGATGTCGGAGAATCGGGCGAAGTTCTTGAAGGCGGTTTCGACCTGGGCGGCGAGCTCGCGGGTGGGCTCGAGCACCAGGACCCTGGGCCCCTCCTTCTTGTGGATTGCCAGCATCGACAGGATCGGGAGCGCAAAGGCGGCCGTCTTTCCTGTGCCTGTCTGTGCCGAGGCGATCAGGTCGCGGCCCGTCATGACGGCGGGTATGGCGCGCAACTGAATAGGGGTCGGCTCGGTGTAGCCCATGGCCTGAACCCCCTTCAGGAAGTTCGGCGCCAGGTTGAGTTTTGTAAAAGGCATTCCACACACCGAACGCTATCCTTGTCCAAGGCGAGGTTATTCCCTCTGTGGGCGGTGCCGGAAATGCGTCGGGACGGGATTGCCGAAAGCGCACAATCCCCCATCTTGTTGAGCGTGATCCTCTCCCGCCGCGCCCTCCGCATCCTGGCGGCCGCCCTGCTCTCGGCCACCGCCGCAAAGGCCTCCCTGTGGGTCTCCGCGGCCGGCAGCGATGGAAACCCGGGCACGGAGGAACGACCCTTCAGGACGCTCGAGCGAGCGCGGGAATTCGTGCGCACGCTCAACGCGGACATGTCAGACGACATCACGGTCTTCATCAGCGGCACCCACCGGCTCGCCTCGCCGGTCGTTTTCGGGCCCGGCGACTCTGCGAGCAATGGGTTCTCGATCGTTTACACGGCCGCTCCGGGTGAGCACCCCGTTGTCACGGGCGCCTTCCCCGTGGCCGGTTGGGCGTGCGTCGAGAGGACCCGCAATCTCTGGGCGGCACCGGCACCCGAGGTCCTCCTGGACGTGCGCGACCTCTACGTGAACGGATTCCCGGCCAGCCGCACGCTTGCCCGGATTGCCCGTCTCGCCGCCGCGGCGGCCCCCATGCCCGCTTGGCACAACCCGGAGGACGTGCTGACCCACCCACCGGGGCGGGATGCGATCTGGTCCGAGCGCGAGGCCACCTCCCTGCTCTTCGTCGAGAACACCCTTGAGTCCCTTAACCGCCCCGGGCAGGCCTACTTCGACCGCCAGGCGCGAAGGATCTACTACATTCCCCGCACAGGCGAGGATCTGGCCACAGCCCAGGTCGAGGCCGCGGCCGCAACGACCCTGATCTACGGCGCCGGCTCGGGCGAGCGCGCGCTGACCGGGCTAATCTTCAAGGGAATCCGCTTCGAGCACACGTCGTCCCTTGCCGAGTCCGCGGCCGCCGTGCACCTGACACGGGCTAGGTCCGTTCAGTTTCTCGAGGACACGTTCGCACACCTTGCGGACGCCGCGCTCGAGCTCGGCCCCCAGGTGGAGGCGGGGACGGTCGAGGGCTGCACCTTTGGAGACATCGCAGGGACCGCCGTCACCCTCGCAGGGGCGTCGCATGTCACGGTCACCCAGAGCCGGTTCTCCTACGTCGCAACGCGGATTCACTCGGGCTCGGCAATCCACGCCTCGGACTCGCAGGACGTCGAGATCAGCCACGTGCAGGTGGACCACTTCCCGAACACCGCAATCGTCACCGTGGGCGAGCCCGCAGGCGCGGTCCGCTCGATGCTGAACCGGATAGGTCCTCCGCAGATTGGCATCGACCGAGGCCTGCCGGAGGCGCCCTCCGGCGCCGGGGACGCGGATGGGCCCGGGATCTCCCCGTCCTTTGAAGCAGCCAAGGCAGAGTCGTTCAGCCTGAACGGACCCCCGGAGCCGCCGTCCTCGGTGTCCGCCGAGCCGGAGGATGGATTCGCCTATGTCACATGGAATCCGCCCTGTGCCGACGGCGGCCAGCCGGTGTCCTCATACCTCGTGTCGGCCTCCACAGGCGCCTCGCTCGGGGTGCCAGCGGAAGCGTTTCGTTCAAAGGGGTATGTCGTCTTTGGAGACCTCGCCTACGGCCGGCCGGTAGCGTTTACCGTCATCGCCTCCAATGCGCTCGGCCGCAGCCCGCCCTCGCTGGCCTCGACCCCTGTCGTGCCGAGCCGCAAGAGGCACTGGAAAGCGGCCCAGCCTCCCTCCTCCGCGACCCTGACCGTGGGGGCCGGGTGGTCGAGGCTGCAGTTGGCCCCTCCCCCCTCCACGGGAGGTAGCCCCGTGGTCGCCTACGTGCTGACGCTGCATCCCTCCGGCGCCCGGTTCCTCCTCGAGGGCCATGATGTCATCCATTCGGAGGCAGCGGGATCGCTGGTTTTTGACATCCCGGGGCTGTCGCCGGACTCCGGAGCGACCGTTGCCGTGTCCGCAGTCACCGCAAAGGGAGAGGGCGAACCGGCCCCGGCACGGGTACTGCGGTGAGCGCTCGAAGCTGGACGCTCGCAGTGCTGGCCCTTCTCGCCGTTGCAGCTGGCGTCCGGGCTTCCGCACCCACGCTCGCGGACACGCCCTTCGCGCTGGGCGACGTGGGGCGCGCGGTTGGCCCGTCCCCTATCGGGCAGGCTTCTGGGGGGTCTGCGCGGGCGGGCGCTGCATCGCCATCTTGAAGAACTCCCCGCAGGCGTTGAGCGTAAACCCATCGTAGCTGCTGAGCATCGGCGGACCCCACTTGCTGTCGAACACCCACGCCACCCAGCTGATCCCCCGCTGCTCCAGGAAGCGGGTGATTCGATTGCCGTAGTGGTTGTCGTCGATCACCTCGCCAGGCTTGGTGTCGAAGCCGATCTCGGTCGCGATCATCGGGTAGTGCTCCGCGACAAAGGCGAAATTCTCCTCCCACTTGGGCTCCCAGGGCTGCGAACGCTTGAACGGATAGGGATGCGTGACATAGCCCACGCCCTCGGCGCGAATTGGCTCGTAGTGAACGTTGTCGAGGTCGTATGCCCAGTCGAAGCCCGCAACGAGCGGGATCGTCTCCCTGTTCGAGTACCGGATGATTGAGATCATCTGCTCGTTGAGGTCCCTCCACTCGGTCCAGCTCATCGAGCCCAGCAGGCCGCTCTGGTGCGTCGGCTCGTTGAAGAGTTCAAAAAAGGCGACGGTGTGGTTCCCCTTGAAGTGGCTCGCCATGATCCTCCAGAAGTCGAACGTCTCTGCCGTCGTGGTGTTGTAGATGGGTTCCTGGAACATCCCGCTCTTGAGGTTCCCGATGGAGTGCCAGTCGATGATCACATGCATCCCCAGGTCGGTGCACCAGTCGACCGCCTGGTCGAGGAGCTGCAGATAGGCCCTTGGAGTCTGGTGGCGCCATGCCGCCGGGTGGATGGGGATCCTCACGAGGTTGGCTCCCGAAGCCTTGATCGCGGCGAAGAGCTCGCGATTCCAATGGCCCCTGTCGACCAGGTTGTCGGGATCCACGATGGAGACGCCGCGGAACAGCACGGTGGCTCCGGACGGATCCACGAAATGGTTCCCGCTGACGGAAATGAGCGGAAGGACGGCCGCCTTCGGATTCGGCGCCTCCTTGCGATGCCCTTCGCCGTTGGACCAGATGGATTTGGCCGAGGGCTCATCGGCGGCGGAAGGTCCGGCCGAGAGCGTGTTTGCGGCGACCAGCGCCGCGCAAATGACCGCCAGGGATATCTTGTGCATGGGTGTTCGACTCGAGGGGATTGGGGAACGCCCAGCCTAGGTTTTTCGGCGGCGCACTGCAACTCCGTCCGCCCACAATCGGCTACGGACGGATCGTCACCTTGCGGATGACCTGTCGGGTCAGCGGGCTGCTCATCTCGCCGTAGGGCGCCATCCGTGTCGGGGTCGAGGCAATAGCGTCAACGACATCCATCCCCTGGATCACCCTGCCAAAGATCACATAGCTGGGAGGCAGGGGAAAGTCCGCGTGCATGATGAAGAACTGGCTTGCGTTGGTGTTGGGGCCGGAGTTCGCCATGGCAACGATCCCCCGCCTGTACCCGCTCCTGTACAAAGGCGAGTCCGGCTTGATCTCGTCGGGGAAGCTCCCCCCCCAAGCACTCTCACCGCCTGTGCCATCTCCCTTCGGGTCGCCGCCCTGGATCATGAATCCCTTCACGATGCGGTGAAAGACGAGGCCGTTGTAGAAACCGTGCTCCGCCAGCAGCCTGAAGTTCTCGACCGCCCTGGGGCTGTCGGCCGCGAGGAGCTCGATCTCGATTGAGCCCTTGTCGGTCTCAAGCGTGGCATGCAGGCCGCCCGAGCTGCGGGATCCCGCAGGGACCTTGGGGTTGCCTTGGCCTGAGGCACCGCAGCCCACGAGGATGAACAGGGACGCGATGAGAAAAACCTGGTCCCGGGTCGGGGGAAAAAAGCGCAAGGACATGGAGGAAAGGAATCGGGTTTGAAGGAAGCTACTTGTTATCGATCAGTTCCTTATGTCAAGGCCGACCGGGCCTTGTTCCCGGCAACCCGGCGCCGCAACGGGTTCCTTGGTGTTTGAAATCGACAAAGGCGCCGCCACGCAAACCATCGCACGACCATGGCACAGCTCGACCATCTCTTCGCACAGAACAGGGCGTGGGCGGAGGCCATTCGCTCCCGCGACCCGGAGTTCTTTCCCAAGCTCTCCCGCCAGCAGTCCCCCGAGTATCTCTGGATCGGCTGCTCGGACAGCCGCGTTCCGGCCAACGAGATCGTGAACCTCCTTCCCGGCGAGTTGTTCGTGCACCGCAACATCGCCAACGTCGTGGTCCACACGGACCTCAACTGTCTTTCGGTCATGCAGTTCGCCGTGGATGTCCTCAAGGTGAAGCACATCATGGTCGTCGGCCACTACGGCTGCAGCGGCGTGAGCGCCGCGCTGAGGTGCGACAGGATCGGACTTGCCGACAACTGGCTGCGCCATGTGCAGGATGTCTCGGAGAAGCACAAGGCCTGCGTGCACGCCCTTTCCGGCGAGGAGTCACGGACGAACAGGCTTTGCGAGCTCAACGTGATCGAACAGGTCTCAAATGTCTGCCAGACCACGATCGTCCGCGAGGCCTGGGAGCGCGGCCAGCCGCTCACCGTGCACGGCTGGATCTACGGCCTAAAGGACGGACTGATCCGCAACCTGGGCCTGTCGATCTGCTGCCATGATGAATTCGGCCCGCAGTACGAGGCCTCCCTGGCAGCGCTGGGATCCTGACCCGCAGCCCGCGTCCGCACGGCGGGGAGCTCCCTCCGGCGCCCGCCCCATCACGCCTTGTCCTGAAACTGCAGAGCGTGGAGGTGCGCGTACAGCCCATTGAGCCGGATCAGCTGCTCGTGGGTACCCGTCTCGACAAGCCTCCCCTCCCCCATCACGAGAATGATATCCGCCTTCTGGATGGTCGTAAGCCGGTGCGCGATCACGAAGGTGGTGCGTCCCGCCATGACGCGCTCCATCGCCTCCTGGATCAGCCTCTCGGAAGCCAGGTCGAGGGCGCTCGTCGCCTCGTCGAAGATGAGTATCCTCGGGTTCTTCAGCACGGCCCTCGCAATGGCGATCCTCTGGCGCTGGCCGCCCGAGAGCTGGGCCCCCCGCTCCCCCACCACCGTACTGTAGCCGTCAGGCATCTTCATGATGAACTCGTGGGCATTCGCCACGGTCGCCGCCTCGACGATCTGGGCCCTCGTGGCGTCGGGCCTTCCGTACTTCAGGTTGTCCTCGAGGGTGCCCGAAAAAAGCACGTTCTCCTGGAGCACGATCCCCACCTGCCTTCGATAGGAGTCGGACGCCGCAAGCCTGATGTCGTTGCCGTCGACGAGAACCCGCCCGCTCGCGGGATCGTAGAAACGGGCAAGAAGGTTGATGATCGTGCTCTTTCCCGAGCCGCTAGGCCCGACGATGGCGGCCACCTGCCCTGGCAGCACATGGAAGGATATGTCACGCAGCGTACGGGGGCCCCCAGGGATCGAGGCGTCCATACTGTAATCGAAGCTGACATTGCGGAACTCCACCTCGCCCCGGAGCACAGGAAGGGGCTTGGCGTCCGGCGCATCGGCGACCTCGGGCTTGGTGTCCAGGAGCGTGAAGACGTTCTCCATGGCCGTGATCGCCCTCTGAAAGATCGTCGCCAGGTCGACAAAGCGCACGATCGGAGGGAACACGAAGGCGATGTAGGCATTGAAGGCAACAAGGGTGCCGACCCCCATCTGCCCCTTGACCACAAGCCAGCCCCCGTATCCCAGGACCACGAGGGCCCCAATCGAGCCCAACAGGTCGGCGACCACCGCGAGCTTCGTGTTGCGCATCACGATGCGCGAGTAGTTGAAGAAGTCCTCGTTGATCCCGCTGGAGAAGGCCGAAATCTCCCCCTGCTCGCGCACGAACGACTTGATGACCCGGGCGCTCGAGACTTTCTCGTGGAGGAAGCCCATCACACGGTCCCAGTTCTGGCGGTGCCGCCGGCTCTCCTCGCGCATCCGCCGTCGGTTGTGGAGGTAGTTGAGCACGAACAGGGGCATCACGGCGCAGGTCGCCGCCGCGAGCCGCCAGTCGATGTAGAACAGGAAGCCCACGACCGCGACGACCGTCACCGAGTCGGCGATCAGGTTGATCAGGAAGCCGTTCGTCATCGTGTAGACCTCTCCCGTGTCCTGGCTGACCCGCGAGACGGTTTCGCCGGTCTGGGTGGTGTCGAAGTACCGCAGCGAAAGCGTCTGCAGGTGGGCAAAGAGCTGGATCCTCAGGTCGCAGACGAGCCTCATCGCCGCGTTCTGCAGCACCCGGTTGCGCAGCAGGGTGACCCACGCCCGAAGAGCGAAGAGGACCGTGAACAGGGCGAGCAGCTTGAAGAGCAGGCCCAGGTCCTTCTGGGGAAGGGCCCGGTCGATGATGATTTTCAGGATCCACGGAGCCGGCAGCGTGAGGAGCGTGGCCGCGAGGATCAGGGCGATGCCAAGGACGATCTTGGCCGCGTGGGGGCGGCAGAGGCCGAGGAACCTGAAAAAGGCGGTTTTCTTCATCGCTCCCTACCAACCGAACGCAGCGCGCCCTGGAGGGCAAATTCAATGAGCCGCCGCCGCCGCGGCGCCGCCGTCATTTTCCGGGCGCCTCCGTCTGCCCCAGCGAGCGGACCTCGCCGATGCTGACCTCTCCCTCCGGGATCTTGGTCCTGACCAGGCCCTTGGTCTCCTGCCCGAAGTAGTTGGACGCGTACCTGACCATCGCCGGCAGCGCCCGGTCGAAATGGTTCTTCTGCTCATTGATGCTGAAACGGGTCTCCCAAAGCTTCTTGTGCACGTTCTTCGCGCGCAGCAGCTGAAAGTCGTAGGCCATCAAGACCACAAAATAGCGGCTGTCCTCGATCTCCGACATCAGCTCGCTCGCAAAAAGGCCCGTGACGCCCGATACGGTCATGAAGTTGCCGAAATCCGACTCGACGAGGGGCTCGGAGCTGTAACCCAGGATCTTTGCGTTCCTGTAGTCGGTCAGGTCCCTCTGCATGTTGTCCATGTAGTTGAACGCGCCGTTGCCGGTCATGACGCCGGTCGAGAAGTTCAGTTGGGTCGGGACGACGGTCGTGCCCCAGAACACCACGATCAGCAGCTTCTGCTTCGACTGGTCCCGCGTGGGAAGGTATTTCTGCGCTGCAAGGGGGCCCGCGATGATACGCGCAATATCGGTGAACTTGAGCCCGTCCATCGAGGGATCTCGGACGGTCCCGTCAAGCCGGCCGCCCTCCCAAAAGGCATAAGGCTCGGGCTCGAACGAGCCGTCCGCCAGACGCACGCGCACATAATCGGGGTTCACCTTTGAGGCCACCGCGGTGATGCCCTGCACCGGCGACGGGCCCTGCTGTTGGGCGGCCGCCATTCCCAGCAGGGAGATCGCTGTCGCAGCAATGGCGAGAATCTTGGAAATTTTCATGGAAATTGCCCCTCCCACTCGAACGGGAAGGCTAATCCCGCGGCGACGGCAGCGCAAGCGGCCTCAGGGTAGCTCATCGCCGCCGCTTGACACCGCAGCGGGCGCGCGGAAATGCTGCCCTCACCGAAGACGTGCCCAAGATCTCCCACATCGCCGCCCTTTGGTCCCTGACCGACTACCCGTCGTCCTCGAGAAGCGCCTCGCTGGACTCGAAGTTCAGGGCAATCGCGGCATCCGGCTTCGGCGGCGCCGCCGGCTCGCTGACGCCGGAGCACAGGCGCCTCGCGGACAAGCACGGGCTCGAGCACCTGCTCGGCTACATCTCCTCGGATAACCCCTCAGAGTTCGCAGAGAAAATCCGCCAGCAGAAGGAGGGCGGTGCGGTGCACATCAACGTGCAGATGGACAACCACGACACGCCTCCCTCCGTGGCGGCGAAGCACTGGATCGCGCTCGAGCGGCATGCGGAGCGCGTCGGCGGTGTGGTCGTCTCCCTGGAGGTCCACCGGGACACCTGCACCGAGACCCCGGAGAAGACCTACGAGATCGCCGAGCGCTACGAGCGGGCAACAGGGCGCACGATCAAGTTGAATTTCGATTTCTCACACTTCGCCGTGGTGAAGCACCTCTCGCCGGATTCCTACGCCAGCCGGCTTCTCGACCATCCCGACCTAGTTGCGAACAGCGAGCAGTGCCATTTCCGGCCCTTCAACGGGCACCATTGCCAGGTCCCCGTGACCCACGGGGGCGACCTGACCCCGGAGGTCAAATCGTACCTGGAGTTCGCAAGGGCTGTGATGCAGCTCTGGAAGAAAAGCCGCAGGAATGCCGACAGGACCCTGTTCGCGTGCCCGGAAATGGGGCCCACTGGCGAAAAGGGCGGCGGCTACAACATCACGGGTCTGCGCCGGGCGTGGCCCGAGGCCGTGATTCTGCGAAGGGAACTGGCACGGATCTGGGCCCGAGCCTGAGGCCGCGCAAAGGCGTCAGCCTGCGAGCGCAATGGCCAAACGCACGACAGCCAGGGCCGCGACGGCAAGGGTGATGAACCAAAGCCAGCGCTTCTTCGCCAATAGGCAAAGGCCGCCGATGGCCAGGGCGATCTGAAATGTCTGCGCCGCCAGCCCGAACTTGCCCCCGAGCACGGTTTGCTCCTCGGAGTCCTTGCGGTACTTGTTCCTCGCCGCCTCATATTCCTCGGCCTTCACCTTGATCTCACCCTTCTCCTGTTCGTAGCGCTTGACGGTCGACTCAAGGGCGGCGCGCCTTGCCTGGTCCTTGTCCTGCACCGCGTCGCGCAGGTGCAGTTCGGTCTCGAGCAGCATCTCCTTCTGCGCCTTGGCCTGGAAGAAGCTCCACTGGTCCGACGCCTGGGTCTGGTTGTACGTCGCCTCGCTCAGGTCCTTCGAGACGCGGCCCGAGCAAGTGCCGCCCTTTGCCATGGCGTAGCCAGCAATCAGAGCGACGAGGGCCATCGAAAGGGCCGCGTATTTGGTCCAGCTCTCGCCTTTGGCCTTCGCCTCTGCCTTGGCCTTCTCCTCCTGCATGGACTTTGTGAACGCGCGCACCTCGAGGATGGCGTCGCGCATGTTTTCATCGTTGGTCTTTGTCACGCTTTGAGTGCTCATATCGATTTGTAAATAGGCGCTTCATTGCACCGAAGGCTTCCTTGGATTTCAAGAGACTTTGGCTCCAAGCGATTAAAGGTGCATGTCATAAGGACCATGACCAAGCACTCAAACAACTGATGGACAGGGGGCTGTAATATTTAGCCTCTTCGTTCCAATTGCCGTCCTCCCGGTTTAAGCGACTGGAGCCGGTTTAGCTAGGATTCCCGTCGGATCGAGCCGCTTTCGCGGTCGTATCCCCAGATGGTTTCGCAGTTCGCCGGCCGGGGTAATCCCCGAGCCTCCCCGCGCAGTCACGGCCTGCCCGGCCGCCAAGATAAGATGTTCATTGCCGCATTGAGATCGGCGTGGGTCATGTACCCGCAGGCGACGCCGAGGAAAGCCGCCTAGTTCTAGCGGTTCTCCGATGCGCAGTAGCCACACTGCGAGCAGCTTTGTGAAGTAAAGGCAGGCGCCACGGCTACCAGCCGTGCGCCGGACCGTTCGCACTGGTAGCTTAGCATCCTGCGCAATTCAACATCGCCCCGGACCCGCAGCCACCTGTTGAGCCGGGCCTTCCGCCTGACGTTCCTGCCCGGGTTCTCGCGTGGCTCAGTTCGGCAGGCTACTTGACGATGAGGTCGTTCTTGACGTCCTTCACGTTGGGAACGCCCGAAGCATCTTTGCCTGCTGCGGACTTCTGGTCCGAAGTGTCCACAAAGCCGCTGAGCTGAACTATTCCCTGGTGCGTCTCGACTTTGATCTGGAATGATTTCACCACATCGTCACCCAGAAGGGCGCTCTTCACCTTGGTTGTGACGACCGTATCGTCCACGTATTGCCCGGTGGTTTCAGGTGTGGGTTTCGGAGCGCAGCCACTAGTCAGGCCGCCAAGAGCGAGGGCGCCGACCAATGCGAAATACGAGGCAGACTTTGCGAACTGGAGAGTTGTTTTCATGAGATGGGTTAGATTTACGTTCCGAGCACTTTCTTGATTTCTCCGATCTTCTTCTGTGTCTGGCCTTCAGCCTTTTCCGCTTTGCCAGCGGCTTTCAGTTGATCGTTTCCAGTCGCCTTGCCAGCGGCTTCTTTGACGTTGCCCGCGAATTTTTTCGCGGTGCCTTCTACTTTGTCGTTAGTGCTTGATTTCATTTTTTTTGATTTCCTCTCAGATATGACGTGCTGTCGAACCAAAGGCCATAGGGTCTGTGTTACCTGCTGGAGAAGGCTCGGCTGGGAACTGCGTCGCTGTTCACTGTGAGTGAAGTATAAACGAAAGTTCTGAGCGGTCCTATGGGGTGTTACCCGAACAACACCGCTGCCGCACGGCCCAGAACTTCCGCTCCTCATCTTTTAGATTAACAGGGGAGTATTGGGCGGTGCCGGACGCGGATTGCGGCCGGGCTTTTTTCGCCGTGCCCAATACGGGATTATCTAAATCGAAAAGGCTCTAGCAGCAAATCAGGGGAAGGATAGGGACGCCTCGACATGCCCCAATGCGGCAATGGCATGGGCTCTCGCCTCGTGATACCGCATGGCAAAATACTCCTGAAGAACATAGAAACGCGCACACAAATCGCGGACGATCTCAGTCGAAGGTCCGATCAATAATTTGTTAAGGATGTTGATGGCTTCGGCGTAGAACGCTTGCAATTCATGAAGGCATTTCTTGAGCAAGCGGAGCTTTGCGGCTGGAGCCGATGTGGACAAACAGGTTCGAACTCTTGGGAGGCATTTTTTCACTCCCTAATTATACGCAACCTGTGTCCATGGCCGCGATGGGGTGTTGCCCTTAGCCATCGAGCCTCCGGCACTCCTCTAATTCCACTAAACTGAACGCGAGCTCCTGTAATTGCCATGCCTATGCGGCGCCGATCACCGGTGCTGCTAGAGCATGGCCTACCGTCCGTCCCTGGTTATAATGCTGACCTACCGTTGCATCTAATTCAGCCCTCCCGGCCTCAAACAGGGTCACAATGTCGGAGCCTCCAAATGAGAAGAAGCCAAACTCCTCACCTTTGGCTAATACCGCCCCCTGCTCCGTCGTAATATTGACCGAAGAGACCTGAGCCATCCCAATCGGCAACACGGCCACCAAGCCCAACGCCGTATCCAGGATTAGAAGACCCCGGTCCTGGGCGAATTGGTACCCAGTTCCATCGATGATGCCGAGAGAACCATCAGCCTTCTTGACCACGTCCATAGTCACCCTGCCTGAAATCTTTCGGACTTCCCGGACCACCCCGCCGACCGGAATGTGAAACCAGTGGTAGTCGTTCACATCTAGAAAGCTATGGGTGAATATCCCTCCCTTAAATCTTTCCTGAAACGGACTCCCTGCGAGCAGATCCATCACGGACCAAGGCAATCCCTTCACCGTGATTCTCGAGTCATCCCGGATCGGCCATTGTCCTTGGAAGACGCTGTCTGCCGACGAGACGATAATGCCGTCATCGCATCGAGCATCCACAGGGCGTTTACCCGGCCGCGCATGCCGAGCGAAGAACTGATTGAAGGTCAGCCAACCGCTGGGTCCTGCATAGTAATCGGACATGTGGAATTTAGGATTCGTTAAGAAACTCTCAATACCAAGCGCCGACTCAGGTGTATCCAGAAAGGAACCCCATTCCTCCGCGAATTTTCGCGCCCAGCCCTGAAACTCCCCGTCTTTCTGCAAGATTTGTCCCGGCGACAAATCTATTAGGTAATAAAACTGCAACATGAAATGATTCAGATTCCGGTCGGCCGGTATCAGTACGACCATGGCGTCCAGGAAATGATAGTATTGCGAAACGGTAAGGATCCCGGGCAGATCCGCCATCCGTATCGATGCTTTTAGGGCATCGCTAAGCTCGGGCCGCTGCTCAAGGAGCGCGATCAACTCACGAACTATGGGCTGATGTCTTTTCACGATGGAGTTCCTTTGAAAGGCACGTCAGGGCACCAGGACCGCGGCCCCCTCGAACCGGCCCGCGCGGAGATCGGCAAGCGCCTGATTTGCCTGTTTAAGCGGATAACGCGTGGTCTTCGTAACGATACCAACCCTTGGCGCTAACTGCAGAAAGCTTATCCCATCCTTCCGCGTCAGATTGGCGACTGACAGCAGCTGCCGCTCCTCCCAGAGCAAGCTGTACGGGAAGCTAGGGATGTCGCTCATATGGATCCCCGCACATACAACCCGCCCGCCCTTGCGGACCGCCTTGAGGGCCAAAGGCACGAGATCGCCATCTGTTGCGAAGATTATCGCTGCATCAAGCGGCACATGCGGCATCTCGTTGGATCCACCTGCCCAACTGGCACCTAGGCTGAGCGCAAAGCGCTGCCCTGACGAATCTCCCGGTCGGGTGAAAGCATATACGGATCTACCCTGCCACTTCGCAACCTGTGCCACGATATGCGCGGCCGCGCCGAAACCGTAAAGGCCCAGCCGCTTGCCTTGACCGGCAATCACAAGCGAACGCCATCCGATCAAGCCGGCGCAAAGTAACGGCGCAAGCGCAACGTCATCCCCGTCCTCGCCCAGAGGGAAGGCAAACCGGGCATCTGCGACCGCCGCCGTGGCAAACCCGCCGTCGCGCGTGTACCCGGTAAAGGCGGGTCGATCGCAGAGATTCTCTTCACCGCTTAAGCAATAGGGACAAACTCCACAGGTGTGGCCCAGCCACGGGATACCCACGCGCTCGCCGACCCGCAATCCTTTGACACCAGATCCGATTATGTCGATTCGGCCTACAATCTCGTGGCCAGGTATGATCGGGACTTTGGGATCGGGCAGCTCGCCATCAACGACATGGAGGTCTGTGCGGCATACCCCACAGGCAGTCACCTTCACCCGAATTTCTCCCGGACCGGGTTGCGGATCCGCAAGTTCGGTCCAAACAAGCGCGCTCTTCAGCTCCTTTAGCACCATTGCATGCATTGCGGTTCAGGATCGGGCATCCCCGGCTACTCAGTTGCTAATGTTCCGAATCACGCCTTCCCGGAAAAATCGATCACGACGCGAGAAGCGACGTCCCCTTCCTTGAGACGCGTCAAAACGTCATTTATTGCAGAGAGTGGCTGCATCTCGATGTCGGCCTTCACTTTGCCGTCGGCAGCGAAGGCGAGCGCCTCCGCCATGTCCCCGCGCGTTCCGACGAACGAGCCCCGGATCGTAATGCAATTCGCGACAACATCAAAGAGCGGCGTCGGAAACTCGCCTGCGGGAATACCAACAAGGACACACGTGCCGCGTTTTCGCGTCATTCCAACGCCCTGTCGGAAGGCGGGAAGCGAAGGGGCCGTAACCAGGACACCATGAGCCCCGCCACCGGTCCCTTTCTTCACCGCCTCTATGGGATCTCCATGCGAAGCATTTACCGTCAGTTCGGCACCAAGTCGGGTTGCGTGGGCAAGCTTGCTGTCCTCAATGTCGATCGCGACTACATGAAGGCCCATCGCCTTCGCGTATTGAATTGCAAGGTGGCCGAGGCCGCCGATGCCGGAAATCGCAATCCATTCTCCTGGCTGGGCTCTGGTCTCCTTGATCCCCTTATAGGTCGTGACTCCAGCGCAGATAAGGGGAGCAGCAGCAGCAGATTTCAACCCCGCCGGAATATGCGCCACATAATTTGGATCTGCCAGTATGTATTCAGCAAATCCCCCATTCTTGGTGTAGCCACAAAACTGGGCCTCCGCACACACCGTCTCCCACGCTGTCAAACAATACTCGCAGTGCCCGCAAGCGGAATAGAGCCAAGGAACGCCCACTCTGTCGCCTTCCTTCACCGCGGTGACATCCTGCCCCAATGCAACGACACTCCCTATGCCCTCGTGCCCGGGGATGAAGGGCAGAGCGGGCTTTAGGGGCCAGTCTCCATTCATGGCGTGGACATCCGTATGGCACACGCCACAGACCTCTGTTTTTACCAAAATCTGCCCGGGACCCACCACCGGTATGGGCCATTCCTCAAGAACGAGCGGCCCTCCGAACTGCCTGACTACTGCTGCCTGCATCTTTGTCTTCATGATCGGGAATCCTTAGCGCACCGCCCTGCCAAACCCCACGGCGCCGCGACCGAACTTAAGCAGCTTCTTCCCACTGCGAGACGCGCAACACCAGCGCATTCCTTCTGCAGCGAATTTTCAGCACTTGGTCCCTCGCGCAGCCTCTCTTCTTTATGTTTCCGGACGAGCATGTGCACGACACCCTCAGACCGGTGGTTCGAGTGAGACAGAGCGCACGAGTTTCTTGTTCACGAACTGTTGAATTCCCATGTCGCCGAGCTCTCTTCCGTAGCCTGAATCTTTGATACCACCGAAGGGTAGTTCTGCATCGGACCAGCTCAGATTGTTGATAAACATCATGCCCGTATCCACACGGCTGGCCACCCGCTTGCCCCGTGCCTCGTCTTTGGTGAATACTGAACCGCCCAAACCAAAGTCGGAGTCGTTAGCGAGCGCAATGGCTTCATCCTCGTTCTTGACTCGGAAAAACATCGCAACCGGACCAAAAAACTCATCTCGGAATGCGGGATTTTTCGGTGCGATTTCCGTAAGGACGGTCGGTTCCATGAACGATCCGGGGCGATCGATTCGCTTGCCGCCAATCAGCACCTTTGCTCCGTTCGCGACCGCAACGCCGACTTGCTTCAGCAGGTCTTGCAAAGCCGGCTCGGAAGACAATGGTCCGAGCGTCGTCTTCTCATCCAACGGGTCGCCAGGTCTTAGGGCAGAAAGCGCTTCCGTAAACTTTTTGAGAAATCGATCGGCAACCGGCTCGACAACTATGAATCGCTTGGCTGCACAGCAGGTCTGCCCGGTGTTATACATCCGCCCCCAGACGGCCCACTTCACAGCGTGCTCAAGATCCGCGTCCTCAAGCACGATAAACGCGTCGCTTCCACCAAGTTCCATCGAAGATACCTTAAGATTGATTCCAGCCCGGGCAGCGATGCTTCTGCCGGCCGCAACACTGCCGGTAAGGGCAACCCCTTTGATCCGCGGATCGTCAATGACCTGGTCGGATTGAAGATGTGAGATTAGCAGATTCGTATACAGACCGACTGGCGCACCTGCCTCTATCAAAAGCTTTTCGAACGCTATCCCGCATTGAGGGACACAACCGGCGTGCTTTACCATAAGGACGTTTCCCGCCATCAGATGTGGGCCCGCCACTCGTGCGAGCTGGTAGTATGGGAAATTCCATGGTTCTACGGCGAAGATGACTCCGATTGGGCTGCTCTCCATGTGAGCAGTCCCGATGGTTGGACTTAGCTTCACCGGAGCGAGGAACCGCTCGGCATTCTTTGCGTAGTAGGAAAGGATATCGGCACTAAATTCCACCTCGCCGCGGGCTTCAGCGACACGCTTACCCATTTCAAGCGTCATGATATGGGCAAATTCGCTCGCCTTCTTGTGCAGGATCACCGCCGCTCTCTCAATGATTGAGGCACGCTCTTTGTAAGTTGTGTGCTTCCAAGTTTCATAGCAGAGGGACGCCGCGGAGATCTTCTTTTCCAGGGCATCATTGGTGAGCGTTTCAAAGCTTTTGAGGACTTTCCCATCATAGGGGTTCAGGCTTCGGTAGGCCGGCGCAGGTACAGCTTTCGACGGTCGCGGATGGGATGCAGCGAGTGTGGGCATATTTATTTCAGGAAATCACCTGAAGAAAGCTAATCTACACCGTACTGCTAACCTCAGAAAGTAGGTGTAACCCGTACAAGGTTGGAGAGCGACAGCTCTTAAACGCGCATCGTATGGATACCCAATGGGTTCGTCAGCGTTTCAACCCGCTTACCCAAGACTTTCCCGGTAGGGTTTCACCCGATAGTCAATCCAATCCCCGGCGCCTATTGTGGAGAACGCACCGCTCGAGTGGCAGAAGAACTCCGCTGCCGCGGTCTTCCTTAGCTCAAATATTTCACACCTCACAAACGCGCTCATGAGGCGCCGGTTCGAAGAAATACTTTCCTCTTTCAAATGTTTACAGGCAGCCATTTTTCTACTGACGCCGATACGACAACCAGCACCTCGTTTGAGATTTTTGAAGGGACTTCGGCGCTCACAATGGCGACAGCAAATCGCTTCGCAGGTTCGGCTCATGCCGCCGTGGCCAAGAGAGGGGTATTCTCTGTGGCGCTCTCCGGTGGCACGACTCCGAAGAACCTTTACGCGCTGATGGCGGCGAACGCGGATCTTCATGCGAGGATTCCATGGCCGAAAATCCATTTTTTCTTCGGTGACGAGCGGCACGTGGCGCCCGATCAATCCGAAAGCAACTTCCGGATGGTCAGCGAAGCCATGTTCCAGCACCTGGAATCCGCTCCCCATGTCCATCGCATCTGCGGAGAGCTTGTCGACACTAAAGAGGCCGCTTCGCGGTATCAATCGGACCTACAAAACTTTTTCGACACGCCCAACCGCACCGAAGACGGCTTCCCGAAATTCGACCTAGTATTTCTCGGCCTGGGAACCGACGGACATACCGCCTCGCTTTTTCCAAATAGCCCGGCTTTACAGGAAAACCACCTCTGGGTCGTGGCCAATTGGGTCGCGAAGCTCGAGGCGTTCCGGATCACCCTGACGGTCCCTGCAATTAATAGCGCCAGGGAAGCGATCATCCTGGTGGCAGGGGCACCAAAAGCACAAATTGTCTCGGAGGTGCTGAAACGAGCAGCCATTCCACCACGATACCCCGTGCAGCGAATAATGCTCAGTAACGGCATCAAGCGCTGGATGCTTGATAGCGATGCGGCATCCATCCTCCTCAAAACAGATCCGCGGCTCCTGGCTGCGAAGGCCGAGCAGCACTGCGATCAAACCCGACAACCCGTCGCTTTTTGCGCACGACTGTGAGCGCCGCGAAGCGCAAAACCGGTTTCACGGTTATAGCCCCTATAGCTGCAGACGAGAAACATCCCTTCGGCTAGATCGCTGGGCCACATGGATTGCACGAACAAACAAATGGAAAATCAATTCTACGATATCGGCATGATCGGTCTAGGTGTAATGGGCCGCAACCTGGCGCTCAACATCGCTGACCACGGTTTTTCCGTGCTCGGCTACGACAAGGATACAAAAAAGATTGATGCATTGCGCGCCAGCAGCGGGACGCGAGATATGCGCGGGGCCCAAAGCCTTAAAGAGTTCGTCTCATTTCTTCGCACGCCTCGCGCAATAATGATGCTCGTTCCGGCCGGCCCTCCGGTCGACCAGGTCATCCAAGAACTCCTTCCATTCATGGAGAGAGGCGACGTGATCATAGACGGAGGCAACTCACATTTCAGCGACATGGAGCCGCGGACCAAGACATTGAAAGAGCGTGGAATACTCTTCTTGGGTGTAGGCATTTCGGGCGGTGAACACGGCGCGCGGCACGGTCCAAGCATCATGCCCGGCGGACCTCGTGAAGCCTACGAAAGAGTTAGACCCATTTTCGAGGCCGTCGCAGCGAACGTTAAAGGTGAACCTTGCGTTACCTATGTTGGACCCGGTTCTTCCGGCCATTACACAAAGATGGTTCATAACGGGATTGAGTACGGGGTCATGGGGTTAATCTCGGAGACCTATGATTTGATGCGAAGGGGGCTTGGGGCGACAGACGATCAATTGCATGAGGTTTATGCACAATGGCTCCGAGGAGAGGCCAACTCGTATTTGCTCGAGATCACCTTCAATATCTTCAGCCAAGCAGATACAATGACCAACAAGCGGCTCATCGATGTGATCCTTGATGAGGCTGCACAGACAGGAACAGGTATGTGGACCTCGCAGGAGGCGATGAAAATGCAAGTGCCTTTGCCGTCAATCGACGTGGCAGTGGCAATGCGAAATATGTCGATGCTCCAAACGGAACGCGACAAAGCGAACCTGATTCTGGAGCGCCCGATCCGCCTTTTTCAAGGAGACCAAAAAGTCTTCATCGAGCAACTCGGTGACGCGCTCTATATTGGCATGATCATCGTCTACTCCCAGGCGATGGCATTGCTATCGGTCGCCTCCGTTAAACGGGGCTACCACCTTGATCTTGAAGCTTTGGCTCGAATTTGGCGAGGGGGCTGCATCATCCGCTCCGATCTGTTGGAGGATATTCGCACCGCGTACCTTGCTGACCCAAATCTGCCCAACCTGCTCGTCGACAAGAAGCTTTCAAAGAGGGTGATGACTCTTGAGGGAAGCCTTAGAAAGGTGGTCAGCAGTGCCGGCGAGCTCGGTATTCCCGCACCTGGCCTGATGGTCTCGCTCGCCTACCTCGACGCCTATCGCAGCGCATGGTCCCCGGCCAATCTGATTCAGGCTCAACGCGACTATTTTGGCTCTCACACCTACGAGCGCAGCGACGCCGCGGGCATATTCCACACTCAATGGCAGAGCGACTAAATCCGATGACTATAATCCCGCATATCTTTGTAATATTTGGAGGTACGGGAGACCTGACCTGGCGGAAATTGATTCCCGCGCTTTTCGATCTCCAGCAAGACGGGCGAATGCCGAAACACTTTGCCATCATGGCGGTTGGACGCAGCACCTTTACTAATACACAGTTACGTCTGCGTTTCCTCGATGGTGTTAAGCGGTTCTCGTGCGAGCGGAAGGTCAGAAGCGAGGACTGGAGCAAGTTCGAAACGCACGTTACCTACGTGCAGGGTGATTACGCCGACCCAAAAACCTACTCGGCTCTCAAGAGGCAATGTGCAGAACTTGAAGGGAAATGGAAAGCCAAGGCCTGCCGCATCTTCCACATGGCCACGCCGCCGGCCCTTTTCAGCGTGATTCCGAAAATGCTAGCGGACGCAGGATTGAATCGCCACCGGTCCCGCGCCCGTCTGGTGGTTGAAAAGCCAATCGGGCACGACCTAGAATCCGCGAGGAAGCTCATCAGCTCGCTCACCGAGAGTTTCCACGAAGCACAGATTTTCCGGATCGACCACTATCTAGGCAAAGAAACTGTACGAAACATCTTGGCCTTCCGCTTTGCCGGCTCGCTCTTCGAACCAATTTGGAATCGGCGTTATGTGGACCATGTGTCCATCACTGTAGCTGAAAAGGTCGGGGTCGAAGAGCGTGGCGATTATTACGATCAATCCGGTGTTTTGCGCGATATGATGCAAAACCATCTGCTGCAGCTCCTATGCCTCGTGGCCATGGAGCCGATGAATTCGTTTCATGCCGATGATATCCGCAACCGAAAGCTGGACGTTCTTCGCGCAATCCGGCCAATGACACCACGGGAGGCACAGGAATGCGCTGTGCGCGGGCAGTATGGAGCAGGCCTCTCGGAGGGTAAAAAGGTGAAGGGATATAGATCAGAGGATTTTGTGGCACCGCACTCGAAGACCGAAACCTTTGCCGCCTTGAAATTATATGTGGATAACTGGCGCTGGCAGGATGTCCCATTTTACCTTCGTTCGGGAAAGCGCATGCCCAGTCAGTTCTCGCAGATCACCATCCAGTTCCGAGCCGCGCCACACCGTTCCTTTCCCCCGGAGGCCTGCAGCAATTGGAATCCATCCCGCTTAGTCCTGCTAATACAGCCCGAGGAAGGCATCGTGTTGAGTTTTCCGGCCAAATGCCCTGGGCCGAAGATGCTGCTGCGGCAGGTAAACATGCGGTTCAATTACAAAGAGAGTTTCACTGCCCCATCGCCAAATGCTTACGAAACGTTGCTGTGGGCCGTGATGAACAACGATCCGACATTGTTTATGCGCTCCGACCAAGTGGAGGCCGCATGGCAGGTCCTTGTGCCGGTGTTCAAGGCATGGTCGAATGAGCGGCCAAGGAATTTCCCTAATTATGCAGCCGGCACCTGGGGACCTAAGGCCGCCGACCTATTGATGAAACGAGACGGACGTGATTGGCCTTTGCCTGTGTCACTAGATGCAGGCTGTTGAAAAACTCGACTCCGGCGTGACGATTGCTGGAGTCGTTGGAGGAGAGGAAAAACGGGCAAACAGGTGAGTGTGGCGTGCCTTCTTAACGTGGAGACGATGATCCCGGCGGATCATCCGGTCCGAGCGACCAAGGGCATCCTTGGTGTTGTCCTACGGGGGATTGGTTTCAAGGATCGAGGGGTTGGACAAGGGCTATATATCTCGGGGCGGTGTGGAGGGGCGAAGCATCTTCGAAGTGAGCGACGACAGGGCTAGGTTTTTCAGGAGTGCCGGCAGGTTGGGCATGCAGCTTGATGCGGTTGAAGCCGCACGCGACGTGGAGAAGCGCGGAGTGGGTCCAACAGGAGATCTGGTGCGTCTCCAGGCGTCAGAGGGAGACCCTGGCGGTATGGCCGCGATAGTTGCCCATGACGTACTTGATGGCGTTGGTGTACAGGAGGGAAAGATTGAGGGTAGCCGGGAGGTTGAGCTTGTGCAGGGTGATGAGTTCGTCACCGGCCTCCTCGAGCCTCATGGCGGCCCTGAGCGTCGTGGCCGCGTTGCTGAGGAAGCTTAACGCTACTTCGTTCGTAACATCCTGCATAGCAAATGAAAAGGCCTGTTTATCAGGGAAATTGGCCCTTCCCCAAATGGCGCGATGGACGGGACTCAAACTCGTATGCTTTATGCCTCCCTCCGATGGGCCTTTTCGTTAAGACGGCTTCTAGTGGCTCCTTGGTGTCTCGTTTCTAGCGATAAATATTGGCTCCAAGAAATCCTATTGATCGCACCGCCAGGGGACTCGGCCGAGCGGGCGTCGATCGCGCCCAGAATGAATTCAAGTGAAACTTCGACAATATTTAGATATTAATTACTGTTTAAACGGTAATAATTATTGATTTTATTGCGCGTCTTAATAAAATTCATAAAAACACGAAAAAATACTTCTTTAGCGGTATTATATTAACACATCTATGATTTTTGCATTGAAAAATTCGTTTTATTATTTTTATTACCGCTAAAGCAGCAATGATTTCCCTAGCCCAAATAGTAAAAAACCATCGCAAGAAGGCTGGGCTGTCCCAAGCCCAGCTGGCGAAGCTCGCCGGGGTGGGCAAGACCGTGGTCTGGGACATCGAGCACGGAAAGAAAACCGTCCAGTGGGACACGCTCCAAAAGATTTTCCGCGTAGTGAACATAACGGTCGAATGGCGCAGCCCACTGCTCGATCGCATGGCATCCCTGGCCTCGGTTCCTGCACCCACCGCTGATGGCCCCCCTTCCCTATCGAAACCTCCGGCGAGTGAAACCTCCGCCGTAGCCTCCCGCATTTCGGAATGAAGTCCGCCCACATCTTTCAGGAGAACCAGCTGGCAGGCCTGTTGGAGGTCCGCGAAGACGGCACCTGCCGCTTCACTTACAGGGTCGGCTACCGAGGCGAGCCTGTGTCGCTCACTATGCCCACCAGCCAGCCCGTGTGGGAATTCCAGCGCTTCCCGGCTCCCTTCGAGGGACTATTGCCAGAGGGAGTCCAGCTCGATGCGCTGCTGCGGATCCGCAAGCTGGACCAGCACGATCTGTTCGGACAGCTGCTCGCAGTCGGGCAGGACGTCGTAGGCTCCCTTCGGATAGAGGCAGCCAAATGAGGTGCCTGATCACCAATGAGCCATGGGAGGGGCCGGGACCGTATTCGCCGGCGGGCCTTCGCCTGCTCGACCGCCGGCTCACCTCCCTAGCTCCGCTGCCCTACACTCGCGAACAATTGATCGAGGAGGCCGCTGCGCGAGCCGTGGGAATGTCGGTTCAAGGCATGCAACCGAAGGTCAGCACCGTGCTGCGCGTGACCGAGGGTCGGATGGAAATAGTGGACAACGGCGGACGGTATATTGTGAAACCACCACACCTCGTTTACGCGGAGCTGCCGGAGAATGAGGCGCTTACTATGTCGCTCGCGGCAAATCTGGACATCGAAGTGCCCGTCTCCGGTCTCCTTATCAACGCGGACCAGACACGCTCCTACTTTGTCCGACGCTTTGACCGCGTAGGCTGGGGCAAGCAGCCGGTCGAGGATTTTGCACAGCTGAGCGGCGCCTCTCGGGACACAAAGTATGATTCCAGCACGGAAAAGTTGATCGAGATCATAGACCGGTTCTGCACTTTCCCTGCTCTTGAACGCATGAAATTCCTCGACCGCCTGCTGTTCGCGTACCTTACCGGCAATGAAGACATGCACCTCAAGAATTGGTCGCTCATCACGCGCGATGACAAGGTGGAGCTGTCGCCGGCCTACGACCTGTTGAATTCGACGATCCCGAATCCCAAAAGCCGTGAGGAACTTGCACTGACATTGCACGGTAAGAAATCAAACCTCCGCGCGAACGACTTCTGGCGGTATCTCGCCGCCGAACGGCTCGGCCTTGCACCGGCGTTAATCGAACAAACCAAGGCACGCTTTTCGGAGGCGTGCAGCGGCTGGTCCCCCCGAATTGAAGCCAGCTTTCTCTCTTCGGACATGAAGGGACGGTACTTAACTCTCGTCGAAGAACGCCGAACTCGGCTCGGCCTTGTCGTTTAACCAAACAAAACGACCAGCCCCGGACCAATAGTCCGACGGGCTAAATATTTTCTCCGGGCTAAGGCGATCAGTGGGTAGCCGACCGAAACTCGGTCGGTATCAATTTTCCGCCCATAGCGGAGAAACTGAAGCAATTGCGCTCCCATGGCCCGCTGTCCTAGGAGCGCGAGAAAAAGGAAGAAATTCTCTCACCTTAGCGGAGGCCATTAACGCCATTCTGGTGCATCCCTACGCAGAAATTCCGGGAAGCAATTCGGTGACCGTATGATTTTGTTTATCGCTAATGATGAGCTATTTGTATAACAATGTTGTCCTTGAGTGCGGCGTGAGATCCCGCATGGGTGAAGGGATGAACCCCAAAACACCTGACACGCCCAGTAAGCCAGGTACAAAGCCGATGAATCGAGCGGAACGGAAGGCCGTTTTGGAGCTATCCGTTTTCGGGGCATATCAAGGCTGTCGGGCAAAGGTCTAATGCTCAGCTCCTCAGGTTTAATCTTCCCCGAGAAAAGCCCCGGCAGGTCAACCCCGACCAACCAGGACCATCTAAGGGCGAGATCTAACGCCATCTTCCTTCCTTGAGTTTGCCAGCCACAGGTCGTCGTCCTTCCGAGATGAAGGGCGATCGCGAGTTTTGTAATTCCTCCGATCTCGGGTAATTCACTGGAAACACGCAGGTTATGCGTACGCACATCGATATTTGATCGAATGAGCAAGCCCTCGTCGGCTGCCGCCAAGAGAAGTCCAACTTGCCGTGCTCCCCAGACGTTGTAGGAGTTGGGCTCTTCAGCCGCGCAACATACGATTCTCTTGGTTCTTGGATTTCCGCAATGGACGCATCGAACTATGTCAGACCTGGACGCGTATCGGGGCTGGGGTTCTTGGCATTCAGCACAAAGCTCCAGCAATGGCGTTCCGTGTATCTCGCAATGGGTAACCCCATCGATGCACCAGTAGAGTCGTTCATAGGGCACCACGTCGCTTGCAAGGCATTCAGGGCAAGACACCGATAAGGTTTTAGGCCTATTCCCAATCCCGCAGTCTTGGCCACTAGCGCTATGGTCAATGAACCCAGATTGGGTTGCCCAGTGAGTTGCTCCGCCTTCTCGGCTAGAGTAGAAGGCACACAGCCGCCTCCCCTCATCGAACCGGACGGGCGGTTTTCCCGCATCCGGCTCTCTGAGGTCGTTCACCGTAATGGCTATCCCCCACACCCAAACCCACTGCCCGGTCGCGGGACCCCAAACGATTTCGAAGCCAGATGACTTTCGAGCTCTGAGCGCAAACGTCACTTATGCATCCGACTTCAATATCTGCTTAAGCAGCTGCCGTGCGCGGTAGAGTCGGTTCTCAACCGCCTTTGCCGAGCAGTTGAGTGCTACGGCGATTTCCGCTGTCGATCGCTCCTCGTATTCAAAAAGGACAAGCGCCGTGCGCAATTTAAGCGGCAGTGCGGCAACTGCCGCCTGAACGGATGCAACCTGCTCGTTCCTTATAGCCTTATGGGACGCCGATTCTCCAGTTCGCGTCTCGTCGGCATCGTCGCCGCCGGCTTCAGTCCAGGCGCCCAACGAGACGGTCGGGCGGTGCCGCCACCAGCGCAGCCGGTTCTTGGCCTGGTTGGAAGCTATGGAGAAACACCACGTGGAGAACTTCGCCCCCTTTCGATAGATTGCACGCCTGGTGTAAATCCGCGCGAAGACGTCCTGTGCCAAATCCTCGGCCTCGGTCACGTTGCCCACGATGCGAAACAAGAATCGTTTCACGGGCACCTCCCAATGCTGCATGAGCTGCGCGAGCGCAGCATCCTCGCCACCTTGCAGGCGGCTCATCAGTTCCTCGTCGCTCGGGCCGGAGCCAGCCTCGACTTCCATAGGGTTAATTCGAGTGGCTTAGGCGCAAGTCGGGTGCAGCCGTATGATCAAAATTGGCGATCTTCGGCAGTACCAGGGCTAGGTAACGCCGGCCGTCCTCGGGTGACATCAATGCAGCAACTTTGCGAACATGGGCCGCGATAGACCCTTCGCATATGGTGCGCAGGCCCTGGATCTTGCTAGTTGCCGCTTCCAGGGGCGCCTTATCGCCATGGGCTAGTTCGAGCGCCTTTCGCGCGCGTGTCGCCTCTTGAATCATCCGACAGTGTTCTTCGCAAGTGCCTGCGTACGACTCGTGCAACCGGCGCACCTCCGAAAGTTGCGCGTCAGTAAGGTGAAAATCCGTGTGTAGCCACTCCATCGTGTCACCCTTCGCCACCACGGCGTGCAATGCCGGATCACAGTTCATACGGTACCCGACGAAACCGGTACAGACGGCCAATAGCGCGATAACTGCAGCCGTGCCCAAAAGGTATTTCATGGCTTGAGCAGTGCCTGGACGCGTGGATCAAGATCAACCAGGTAGGTCACCACAATGGCTTCGCGGTCGGCCCGTGCTTGAGATTTGGCCAGGGCGCCGCCGGTGAAGCCTGCGGCGCCCACTACTACGACCGCGGCCATGGACCATGCTGCCATATGGGTGCGCAGGTAGGTCGGCCAGGTCACGCCAGACTGTTTGGCGATGCGGCTCCATACATCTTGTCGGAAGTTGGGATTAGGAGGCGGAGTGACTCGCCAACCATGCAAGGTCTCGGAGAGAGGGTCGTGAGTAGTGTTCATGGATCTGTTGAAGAATTATACACCCGAGTCGTCGAAATCCCTCAAAAACAGCGCAAAAAGAAATTCTGAGTGATTTCCGACACTGGGGTGTAAGACTGAATGACAGCCCCACAACCCGTGGGGATAACAAAGCATATTCCCATCCCAATGAAAAGACTCGCAATCCTCTTCACGCTAGCACTTTCCGCCACCGTGCCGTTTGTTTTTGGCGCAGATGGGCCCTCAAGCGCCGACAACGGAGCTGCTCCGGTCGCAAACGAGTCTGCGTGGCTAGAAAAAGCGAGGGCCGAGTACCCGCTCAAGACCTGCGTAGTCTCGGGTGAAGACCTGGCCGGAGATGGCGATATGGCCGAAGCCAAAGACTACATCTATAAACAGCCCGGCAAACCCGACCGCCTCATCCGCTTCTGCTGTAGGAAGTGCCAATCTAGGTTCGAAAAGGATCCAGCCAAATACCTGAAGATCATCGACGAGGCGGCAGCCAAGGCGACGAAGCACTGATGGCCAATGTCCATTTGGCTTTCACCTAGATCAGCATCATTCGCTATCGCTGTGGCGCTTGCGGGATGTGCGAGCACGCCGGCGCCTGACGAAAGGTCAGCCCGCGCCGACATGCACGCCACGGGCGCAAAGCTCCTCTCCCAAGAGGGTCGGCCTGCGCTGCCCAAGCTTCTTGCCGACTCACCGCCGGACCGATTCGTTCTCTATGCGGTCCTGAATAACCCCTCCGTCGTAGCTGCGTACTACGACTGGCGCGCGAGTGTCGAGGAGATCGTACCCGCCCGCAGCCTCCCGGACCCCCAATTCGTTTTCCAAGCCGACATCACGCACACCTTGTCGAGCTTCATGCCCGGACTGATGTTTGATTTCATGGGATCAGGCAAACGAGAGGCAATGGGGCACGAGGCCACTGCGACCACTAACGTCGCTCGCCGTGCGTATATTTCCGCGGTACTTAATAGCGCGGCAGAGGCTCGCAAAGCATGGATAGAAGTCGCCTTTGTGGACGAGGCGATCCGGCTCAAGGAGATGTCGGTGGGCTCGCTCGAGGCCTCGCTGGCTATAGCCGATACTGATTACTCGACTGGCCGAGGCATGGGAACCCTTGCCGATCAGGTCCGTATCGCAAACCAGCTCGCCCAAACGCGCAGCGAACTCGGATCGCTCGCCGACCATCGAACTTCAGCCCGCGCCCATCTCAAGTCAGCGATGGGCTTGGCCCCGGCGGATCTCGACCCGGCTTGGCCCAAAGCCGCTCTAAATCCGACTGCAATACTCAGTGCTGAGGAACTCTGGCGCCGCGCTTCAGAAGCCAATCCTGAGCTAGGCCGAATGCGCACGATGGTTGAGATGGCCGTTTCGGGCGTCGAGGTGGCGCACAAGAGCGGACACCCTGACTTCACCCTTGGTGGCATGGTTGACCTGCGGACAAACCCGACCCTTTTTCGGCCCTTGGCTACGCTAAACCTGCCGATTTGGCGTGAAAAGATAGCCGCAGTCATAGCGGCTGCAGAGGCCCGGCGCGATGCAAGCGTGGCTCGCCTCTCGGCTGAGCAAATCAACCTTGCGGCTGAACTCGCGCAAATGCTCTACATGGTACGGGACTCGGATCGCATGATCGCGTATGTCGATCATGATGCCCTGCCAAACTTCGACCGCGCAATCGCGACGGCCGAGGCAGCATATCAGACCGGTGCGGCAAGTGCCGGCATGATTCCAGAAACCCAGTTCATGGCGTTCGCTATGCGTCTGGAGCGGCTTGGGGCCCTGCGCGAACGCGAGAACGCGGCAACAGACCTGATGTTGCTGACCGCCGATGTGGCACCGGTCGGCTCGCCGATCCCCAAAATGCCGCCCGATTCCTGATCCCTTTCGCTTATGAATGCCTCCTTGCGCCTTCTCTCACTTGTCTTGCTGGCCTCCGCTCTCATTTCAGGCGTGAGAGCCGCCGAACAGCTGTACACCTGCGGCATGCACCCGCAGATCATCAAAAAGGAGCCTGGTAACTGCCCCATCTGCGGTATGGCCCTCGTTCCTGTCCGGAACAACGAAGCAAGCAGAGCCTCCCCCGGCGAGCGCAAGATCAAGTTCTACAAGTCCTCGATGAATCCCGGCGAAGTCAGCGACAAACCCGGGAAGGATTCCATGGGAATGGACCTCATTCCGGTTTATGAGGAAGGTGACAACTCCGCCGAGGCTATTCATATCGACGCGGTCACCATCCAGCGCATGAACCTAAAGACGGGCCTGGTTACCCGCGGCCCAGTGCTCCGCGAAATCCGCACCGTGGGCTCCGTCGCCTACAACGAGGCGGGTATGCGGGAGATAACGACCAAATATGATGTCTGGATCGAGAAGCTGTTCGTCAACACCCCATGGGTCGCAGTGAAGGCCGGCGACCCCTTGTTCGAAGTCTATTCGCCGGATCTCTATAACGCGGAGTTAAACTACCTCGTTGCCGTCCGCGCCGAAGGTACCGCGGGAGGCCCGCTAACCCGAGCGTCCCTCGCTCGCCTTGGTCTTTTTGACCTGCCGGCTAGCTACTTGGCTGAACTCGCCAATACGGGAATAGCACCGCGCACTTATGTTTTCCGGGTCCCTGCTGACGGCATGGTGATCGAAAAAATGGCCGTCGCCGGCCAGATGATGAAAGCAGGCGAGCGCATCTACAAATTGGCGGACCTCAGTTCCGTATGGGTGCTCGCGCAGGTTTACGAGCAAGACCTGCCCTTCGTGCGCGCCGGTCAGATTGCCACGGTCCGAGTGACCTACGGGCCCGAGCGAATGATCGAGGGTCGTGTCGAGACCCTCCTGCCGCAAGTCGAGGAGCAAACCCGCACCGCAACTGCCCGCATAGTGCTGCTAAATCCCGACGCAAGCCTGCGTCCCGGGATGTTTGTCGACGTCCGCTTCGTGGCCAAGCTGGCTGACTCGGCCGTGCTCGTCCCGGATTTGGCCGTGCTACGCAGCGGTGAACGTAACACGGTCTTCATAGCGCACGATGACGGCTCGTTCGAACCCCGTGAAATCAAGCTGGGGGTTCGCTCGCAGGGCAACTTCTACGAGGTGCTCTCCGGCCTCAATGCCGGCGAGCGGGTGGTTGTGTCAGGACAGTTCATGCTCGATTCCGAGAGCCAGCTCCGCGACGCGATCCAGAAGATGCTGAAACCGACCGAAGCGGACAATAAGCCGAATCCCTCTGTGGCAGCAACTGACCAAGACCATCCGGGTGTGGTGGGCATGGACGATGCGACCGCGTTGCCGGAGGCTGCCATGAGTAGCCTTAAGGATCTTGCCGGAACAACAATTGAGGCGGCTCAAGCGCTGGCAGCGGATGACTTGGCTCTCTACCAAAAGAAAGTCCCTATCATGCGGCATTCACTCGCCGCGTTTCTGGAAAGCAATGAGCACGCCGCCCACGGGCCACTCGGCAAATTCAAGGATGCGCTGCCCGATCGCAACGACATCAAAGCTGCCCGGCGGGACTTCGCCTACTTTAGCACCGCCGTCACCGACCTCGTCCGCGAGAACCATCTTCACCACGTGGAAGGTTGGCACATCTTCCAATGCCCCATGGCCCCCGGAATAGGTACGGGCCGCTGGCTGCAGCGCTCCGGTGCGCTCAAGAACCCCTTCTATGGCGCCGCAATGCCCGACTGCGGTGACGAGATTGACTCCCAGGCAGCTCCGCCGTCGGCCTCCAATCTCGAGATCGACCATCATAACATGGCGGTGCCGACAGCTGTTCGTTTCTTCCTTGAGGGGTTCAACCGGAGGATCCAGCTGGATACCGAGGTTGCCGCTGTCCGAATTGAATGCGGCTGGGTGGGCGGGTCGGCCACAGGGGCGGGCTGAGCGCAGCCGCAATCAAAAACAGACCTAATTCCCAACCTTCAGCCGCATGCTCGCTCGACTCATCGATTTTTCCCTGAAGAACAAGTTCGTCGTCCTTTTTGCGACGGTGGCCTTGGTGCTGGGCGGCGTCTATGCGCTCAAAAAGATCCCTCTCGATGCCATCCCTGACCTGTCGGACACGCAGGTCATCATCTATACCGAATGGCCAGGCCAAGCCCCTCAGATCGTTCAGGATCAGGTTACCTATCCCATCACGACAAAGATGCTTTCGGTGCCGGCGGCGAAGGTCGTTCGCGGGTATTCGTTCTACGGCTTTTCCTTCGTTTACGTCATCTTTGAGGACGGTACCGACCCTTATTGGGCACGAAGCCGCGTACTTGAGTACCTCAGCGGTCTGACCGCCGCACTTCCGAAGGATGCAACCCCCCGGCTAGGCCCGGACGCCAGCGGCGTTGGCTGGGCCTTCATGTATTCGCTCAACTCGAAGAATCACGACCTCGCCGAACTGCGTTCGATGCAGGATTGGTTCCTTCGCTACCAGCTCTCCAGTATCGAAGGCGTGGCGGAGGTGGCGTCCGTCGGCGGATATGTGAAGCAATACCAGATCACGGTCGATCCGCACCGCCTGCACGCCTACAACCTGTCCATCAGCGACGTGGCGATGGCGGTGCAGAGAAGCAACGGGGAGGTAGGGGGACGCTCGCTCGAGATGGGAGAGAAGGAATTCATCCTCCGCGTTCTGGGTTACGCGAAGGGCGTCGATGACTTTCGCAAGATAGCTGTGGGACGGGGTCCCGGGGGCACCCCCATTCTCCTCGGGCAGGTAGCCAACGTCCAAATCGGCCCCGATATGCGTCGTGGCATCGCCGAGTTGAACGGCGAGGGTGAGACGGTCGGCGGCATAGTGGTGGTGCGCTATGGCGTGGACACGCGCCAGGTCATTGAAGCCGTCAAGGCCCGGCTGGACCAAGCGATGAAGAGCCTCCCTGACGGCGTGGAATACACGATCGTCTACGACCGAACCGCCCTCATCGACCGCGCCGTCGAGACGCTCCAGAGCAAGCTTATCGAGGAAAGCATCGTCGTGGCGCTGATCTGCCTCATTTTTCTCCTTCATTTTCGCAGCGCGCTGGTCGCGATCATCATTCTGCCCGTCGCGGTGCTGATGTCGTTCATTGTAATGAATGCGCAGGGCCTCAGCTCGAACATCATGTCGCTCGGAGGCATCGCCATCGCCATTGGCGCCATGGTGGACGCGGTGATCATCATGATCGAGAACGCCCACAAGCACATGGAGCGTGACGGTGGGAAAAAGCCGCATTGGGACATCATCCGCGACGCCTCCATCGAGGTAGGTCCCACGCTTTTTTACTCCCTCCTGGTCATCACGGTTTCGTTCCTGCCGGTTTTCACACTCCAGGCTCAGGAGGGCAGGATGTTCAAGCCGCTCGCCTTTACGAAGACGTATTCGATGGCAGCTGCAGCACTGCTTTCGGTCACGCTTGCGCCGGTACTTATGGGATTCTTCATCCGAGGAAAGATCCCCGCTGAGGAGAAGAACCCGATCAACCGCCTGCTCATCTGGATCTATCACCCCCTCATCGACTTTGTCATCAGATTCCGCTGGGCGGTGGTCATCGGCGCTACCGCTATCGTCGCCTGGGTGTTCTTCCCATGGAACACACTGGTTGTTTCGCACCTACCCGAGGGGGGCGCCAAAAACCTGGCAGCAAAGCTCGGGAAGGCCTTCCCGTACCAAAGCCTTGGCTCGGAGTTCATGCCCCCGCTCTACGAGGGCGACCTGCTCTACATGCCGACGACATTCCCGGGAATCTCTCCCACCAAGGCCAGGGAGGTCCTCCAGCAGACTGACCAGATGATCAAAGCATTTCCCGAGGTGCATCACGTCTTCGGCAAGATGGGTCGGGCGGAGACTGCCACGGACCCGGCTCCGATGGACATGATTGAGACCACCATAATGCTGAAGCCCGAGAAGGAGTGGCCCGCCGTGGACATCAAGGATATGAATGGGAAGGTGATCGCCCATCGCCCCCGCACCCTCGATGAACTGGTCTCGGCGCTCAATGCCGGCGTCCAGATCCCAGGCCTTACCAACGCGTGGACGATGCCCATCAAGACCCGCATCGACATGCTGGCCACGGGCATCAAGACCCCGGTCGGCATAAAGGTTGCGGGGCCCAACCTCGCCGAACTGGAGCGCATCGCCGGGCAGATTGAGGCACTCATCCACCGCGTGCCCGGTACGGGAAGCGTCTTTGCTGAACGAGTGATGGGCGGCAACTATGTCGAATTCGATATCGATCGAGACGCGATCGCCCGATACGGACTGACCATCGGCGACGTGCAGGACGTGCTACAAGTGGCGCTGGGTGGAATGCCCCTCACGACGACCGTCGAAGGCCTTGAACGCTACGGGGTAATCCTCCGTTACGACCGTGATTACCGCGAGAACCTTGAGGCGTTGAAGAACATCGTGATACCCGTAAAGTCCACCGGCGTCTCCCCAGCAATGGGCGGGGCATCCGGACAGATGGCACAGGTGCCCCTTAGCGAGCTGGCCAAATTGCGGGTGGTAGCCGCGCCCATGGGCATAAAGAGCGAAGGTGCCGTGCCGAACGCATGGATCTACGTCGACGTGCAGGGCTCGGACATAGGCGGCTACGTTCATCAAGCCCAGCAGGCTGTCAATAATGCCCTGAGCAGCGGAGAACTAAAGGTTCCGGCAGGCTACAGCATCTTCTGGAGCGGCCAATTTGAGTACATGCAGCGGGCCCAGCAGCGCCTCCTGATTGTAATCCCCCTAACGCTTCTCATCATCATCTTCATCATCCACTTGAATACGAAGTCGTGGATCAAGACGGCCATCGTGCTTCTGGCGGTTCCATTCTCCTTGGTCGGGGCATTCTGGATGATTCACCTCTTCGGCTACAACCTGAGCGTGGCCGTCTGGGTTGGAATTATCGCGCTCGCCGGCCTCGATGCTGAGACCGGTGTCGTCATGCTGCTCTATCTCGATCTCGCTTATGCCGACTGGAAGAAGCAGGGTCGTCTCAATTCCACTACGGATCTTCGCGATGCCATTTACCACGGCGCCGTGAAGCGAGTTCGCCCGAAGGCCATGACCGCCGCCGTTATCATCGCTGGCCTCATGCCCATTCTTTGGAGCCATGGAGCTGGCGCTGACGTCATGAAGCGGATCGCCACACCAATGATCGGTGGCGTTGTGACCTCCACAATCATGGAACTCCTCGTTTACCCGGCCATCTTCTTCTTCTGGCGCCAGCGAGGTCTTTCGAGAAATTCCAAGGAGATGCCGCTTTCAACTCCGCAGGCACAGGTCTCTTGAACCAGAAGTCGCGAACGCGACAAATAAATTCGGCGGGGTAGTCGGAAATCTAGGCAAAAACGGGGATTGGCGCACTACGGCGTGTAATCTCGCACTTGTTGTCACCCACGTTGTTACTCTGGCCAATCCACAGAACTTAGAATCTCTAACTCGTTATATAGTAAAAATATATAAAATGGCGGGATGGACGGGACTCGAACCCGCGACCTTCTGCGTGACAGGCAGACGCTCTAACCAGCTGAGCTACCACCCCTTGTTGGTAGGTAAGAAGGGTTAACTTCCCTAGGAGACACGCATCGGTCAAGAGGGAATTAAGCCCCAGCTTTTTTCGTTCCCCTGCCCTTCCGACCTCAACTAGGCTCCCACCAGTGAATTCCCTGCCCCTTCGAACCGGGATCGCCGCAGCGCTCGTGCTGGTGGCGGCTTGCTCCAAAAAGCCGACCGGCGCGGCGCCGGTGACGGCCGGTGAGCCTGCCCTTGTGGCAAAGGACGAGCGCAGCCGCCATTTTGCCCCGGTCAGCAGCCATCTTGAGCTTGGGGGCACGCTTTACGGCTATGCGGACGTGGACGGGGACGCCCTTGCCCTGGCCGCAAGCGCGCAGGTTCTGGTGCACAACATAGCCGCCTCACAGCCCCAGCTTGCCCCTTTGGAGCGCCAGGACTTCAAGGCGCTGTTCACCGAGCTTGGCCTGGACGACGTGAAGGCCGTGGGGTTCAGCTCCGTCCAGGAGACAAGCGGCAATTACCGAAACCGCACGTTCCTCTACACTCCCGACGGCCGCCACGGTCTCCTTGCTGTTCTAGGCGGTGCCCCGCGAAGGTTCACCGGGGCCAAGCTCGCCCCGCCGGACTGCGACTTCTACAGCGAGAGCGAATTCGACGTTAAGGCCCTGTACGACACGCTGAATTCGGTCGTTTCAAAGGCGGCCGGTCCGAACGCGGCCTCCTCGCTCGAGGCTTCGCTCAAGTCCTCCGGCGACCGTTCCGGAATCTCGTGGCTCGACGTGATCCGCGGCATGAGGGGTCGCGTCACGATCATTGCAAGGCTCGATCCCGAGGCCACGCAGCAGGTGACTGCGGGCCCTAAGCCGCTGAACATCCCGGCAGTCTCGCTCATGGTGAAGGTGGACGGGGTCGGCGGCGTCCTTGAGGCGGCCCTGGAGAAATCGGGAGCGCTCGAGCCGTCTAAAGACGGCCGCCTGCATGTCTACACCCTCCGCTCCCACCCGCCTGTCACGGGCATCCAGCCCGTGCTGGCCGTCGAGGGAAAGACCCTCTTCGCCGCCTCCACGCTTGCGTTCCTCGACGAATGCCTCAGCCGAAAGGAAGGACTCGAGACGAACCCCGAGTTTGCCACAGGCCTCGCGACGCTCGGGCCCGAGGGCAACGGGCTGACTTGGATGTCCCAGAGGTTCTTCTCCAGGCTGAGGAGTCTCGGCTCGCTCAATCCCGACGCCAGCCCGGAGCAGAAGCATGTCTTTGATATATTCGCCCTCAACCTGCCGATCATCAACCAGCCCCTCTTCTCGGTCCGCACGAACCTGCCGGATGGCATCCTCGTGAGGTCGAATTGGAACCGGTCCCTCAAGTCGGACATTGCGATGTTCACCGTGTACAACCCGGTCACGTTGGGACTCATGGCAGCCATGGCCATACCCGCCTACCAAAAGGTCCAGCAGGCCTCTAGGGAAAAGGAGATGATGGGAAACCTCCATACCCTGTATGATGCGGCCGAGCAGTACTACCTCATCAACGGGGCCTCCACGGTGACCTATGACCAGCTCGTAGGGCCCGGCAAGCTTGTGGGCGGGCTCTACCCGGTGGAGGGCGAAGCCTACTCCGATATCGTCTTCACGAAAGGCGTCCCCCTGCTGCTGCACCTGCCCGGAGGCGGCATACTCAAGTACCCGCCGGGCCCGTTAACACCGGCCCAGACAAGCCTGGCGCCAGCGAATCCCGGGCCCAAGCGGCCACTCGACGACAGGCAGAAGAGGTACCAGCAGATCTCCGTCGTGAACAACCTCTTCACCCTCGATGAGGCAGCCAAGAAATATTACATCCAGAACCACGTGGACACGGCAACCTATGACGACCTGGTGGGACCCGGCAAACTTGTGCGCGCGATCAACGTGGTCGCCGGGGAGGATTACAAATCCCTTGTCTTCGCAAGGGGCCAGAGGCTCGAGGTGCGCCTCTCGGACGGACGCACGGTGAAGTATCCGCTGGGCAGCATCCCCAAGGCCTCCCAGCCGGAGCCATCAGGCGCCAACCCGGCCCAGGGGGATGACTCCCAGATGCTGGCGATGGAAGAGAATCTGCGGCGTCTCTACGAGGCCGCCGACAAGTACTACTCTGAGCACGAATCGACGAGCACCACCTTCGAGCAGCTCGTGGGCCCGACAAAATACGTTCCCGCGATCACCGCCGTTGCCGGGGAGGACTACAGGCCCCTGCTCTTCAAGAAGGACCGCCCACTGCGCCTCTACCTCAAGGACGGGCGCGTGATCGTCTATCCGCCCCAGCAGAAGGGTCCATGACGACGGCGCTCGGCAAGAGACGCCTCAACCGCGCATTCCTGCCATGACCGGCGGGTCCGAGGGGGTCATTGCGCAGCCCCGGTTTATACGGATCCGCGCCGCCTTGGAGCGCTTGAAGATTACGCAATGTTTTCTGGAATCCTCATCTGGCTCGACGCCACGCCTGCGCGGCTGTCGCTAGCCGCATGGGCAGTATTCGCCCTCACCGCAGCGGCCGCTCTGCCGCGCGGCGTCCCTAGGCGGCTGCGGCACCCGGCGCTGTTCGCGGCCCTTGCGATGATCAGCATCCTAGCCTTTCGCTGGCCGGTGGTCTGCGACAATCGCGAGGTCTCAGATCCCGATGAGAGCCAGATGATCTCCGGCGCCCTCACGCTGAGGCATGACCCGCTGTACTGGAGGTCCGTCGACGGCCAGACGCGGGGGCCGCTCGACGACTGGCCCCTCCTGGGGCTGCTCCGGGCGACGGGTCGCTTGGACTATATTGGGGCGCGGCTCACCGGCGCCGTGCTCGCCTGGATGTGCGTCATGGGCGCGTGGCTGGCGCTGCGTCACCTGTTCGGCGATCCCCAGGCGCGCGTGCTGGTGCTGCCCCTCCTGGCCGTGCACGCGTTTGCGAACTTCTGGAACTTCATCCAATATGGGAGCGAGCATGTTCCGGACGCGCTGGTGGCGGTCGCAAGCATGCTGATGCTGACGGCTTGGAACCCGTCGGGGCGGGACGCCCGGCTTTCCCGGCTCTTCGCGGCGGGGTTGCTTCTCGGCGCCCTGCCTTTCGCCAAGCTTCAGGCCGCGCCGATCGCTGCATGGATGATTGCTTGCGGTGCCTGGCAGCTCGTCGTGCCCGGAGAGGGCAGCCCCGGCATCAGGCTGCGGCGGCTGGCCGGCTTCGTCGCCGGGATCCTGGCGTTCCCCTTCGGTTTGCTCCTTTGGGTCGTGAGCTCGGGGATTTGGGGCGACTTCTACCGCAGCTACATCGTCGACAACATCCGGTACGCGGCGGGCCGGGGGTTCCCATGGGCGCAGACTCCCGCGAAGTTCCTGGCTCTTTGCCACGCGGCACCAGGGGTCCCGCCGTTTCTGGCCGGGGTGATGTTGTTCTCTTTGTTGGCGATGGCCGCCCTGCCCCTCCTTGGCCGATGGCACAGGCGCTGTATTTTGTTCGCCCTGGGCCTGGCGCTGGCCTCGGTGTACTCGGCAATGGCGCCGGGCCGGATGTTCCAGCATTACCTCCAGCTGGTGTTCTTTCCATCGGGACTCCTTGCGGCGACCCTCGCAGGGGCGTTAGGTGCCGCGGCACAAGAAGGGTCCGCGATCGCTCTGCGCAGACGGGTCCTTGTCGCGGTTTACGCCGCCTACCTTGCGTGCGGACTTCTTCCTCAGGCGGCCTGGCGGGCACAACAGGTCCAGGCTTGCCAGGGCAGCTTCTCCCAAACGGGCGGTCGATTGAGGCAAACGGAGGTTGACCGCGTGATATCCAAGTATGCGCGCGAAGGCGACTGCTTGGGAATCTGGGGCTGGGCGCCCCGCTACTGGGTGGAGACCCAAACGGCCCAGGCCACCCGCGACGGAAACACCAACCGCCAGATCGAGGACTCGACCGCACGGGAGTACTACAGGGAGCGCTACATCGCGGACCTGCTTCGCAGCAGGCCCTCCGTCATCGTCGACGCCGTTGGACCCGGCAGCTTCGGCTACAATGACAGGGCCTCCGCTGGCCACGAGGGCTTCGGCGCCCTTGCTGTTTTCATGGGGGCCCACTACTCCCTGGTCTGCGATACGAAGGGGGCGAGAATCTACGTCAGGAACGACCGTCGTACCGACGCAGCCCAAGGCGGCCGACCCCCAGGTTGAGACCGGGCCCGGTGCAGAATGCCGGATTGAAACGCGAATACGGTTATGCCAAACAGTGCGCTGTGTCCCCGTAGCTCAGCTGGATAGAGCATCTGATTTCTAATCAGATGGTCGCGTGTTCGAGTCACGCCGGGGACGCCATTTTCTCCCAGCGCGGGCCGGTTCAGGGGTGCCCCTGTGCGATGACGCTCAGCAGTACGCCGAGCGGCTTGTCGCAGCCCTGGTAATTCGAGCCGTCGAAGGAGGAAACCACCACTTTGCCGCTCGTGGTGTCGATGATGACCAGGTTGGGTATCCCGTCGCCGGTCGAGGCGCCCCAGGCACCGGCCTCGTGGCGCATCACAGCGGGAAACTCCATCTTGTGCTGGCGCATGTACCCGACCATGCCCTCCTCCGACCGGTCATAGTTGACCATCAGCAGCTGGAACCGCCGCTTGTCCTTGTTCGCGTCGTGGTAGAACTTCGCGAGGCGCGGCGAGAAAGCCTGGCAGGGCAGGCACCAGCTGGCGCCGTGGTAGAGAGCAAGGTAGGGGGCCTGGCGGGGGTCGAACTCCTCATGCAAGACCGCCCCGTCGCCTCCGAGGCGCTCGACCTGCAGCGTCGAGGGGGCAGAGCTAAACCTGGGCGCCCGCTTGAACTGCTTGATGAGCGAGACGACGCCAAACAAAACGAGGGCTACGAGGAGAATCCTCTTCACGCGGAATTGGGCCGACAATGCGCATAACCGCGCCGGCGTCGCCAGCAAAATGAGCTGCGCACGCCTGCCCTCACACGCCCGCCCGGGAAAGCTCCCCAAGCCATAGCAGGTCCTCGCCGGGTAGCCCATGGTGCCGCAGCCGCTCCTCGATCTCCGCCACTGCGGGCTCCCTGACCCTGTGGCGCACGTCGCCTGGAAGCGAGGGGAGCACCCTGCGTGAAAGTGCCCAGCACGCCCAGGCTCTCCACCTGCGCTGCTCCCTGCGCGGCTCGTTCATCCGGTCCGCATAGTGCTGGAAGTGGACCCGGGGGTTGCCGATGAACAAGCCTTCAGGCGTATGCCGCATGAACCAGGACATCGCCGCGTACGGCATTGGCCAATGTTCGAGTATCTTCTCGTTCCCCTTCAGGTCCGCGCCCATGGCCCGGTCCAGGCAGAGCATCGCCCTTGCGGGCAGCTTTCGCAGCCAAAGGGCGCTCCCGTACTCCAGGCACGCGGCGTAGAAATCCTGCCCCCTGTCGGCGTCGCCGAACGCATTCAGCAGGCGCCAGTCCAGGCCGTGCCTGGGATTGGGGAGGTGGGGGCAAGCAGGGAGCACGTACCGTTCGGTGCCCGCAAACTCGCCCGCCGTCAATGCGGCTCGACAGGCACGCGTGATTTGGGAGACAAGAGCACCGCTGAAGACGATCCCCGACAACCACGTCCACCAGTTTAGCCGCTGGCAGAAAGCCGCCATGCTGCCACTGGCCCTTCTCCTGCGGCTGTGGGCAATGAGCCTTCGCCTGGTTATCTCCCGCGACGAACGGGCCCTGCTGGAGAGCAAGACGGATCCCTTCCTCTTCCTGATCTGGCACAACCGCCTCTTCGTGGCGGCGGAGGTTGTGCGGCGTTTCCGCGTGGGCCGCAAGATGTACGCGCTAGTCAGCGCGAGCAAGGACGGCGCCTGGCTTGCGGCTTTCTTTGCCGCGTGCGGCCAGGGCACAGTTCGTGGATCCTCAAGCCGGATGGGGCGCGAGGCGGTGAAGGCCGCGCTCGACACCCTTCGCCAGGGCCATGACATAGGAATCACCCCGGATGGCCCCCGCGGGCCCATGTACGATTTCAAGCCGGGCGCCATTATCGTCGCGCGCAGGGCGCGCCCCAGGATTCTGCTGATAGGCGTGGACTTTGAGTCCTCGTGGAGGCTTAACAGCTGGGACGGGTTCCACGTGCCGGTGCCGTTCTCAAAAGTCCACCTGCGGATGCGCGAGGCCCACATCGAGGAGCACGAAGATCGCGATCAGGGCGCGCACCGACTGCGCGCCCTACTCGCGGAAATCAATCCCGACAGGAAGCCGGCCCCGGTCAGAAGGTCGGCGTAACCGTGACGGTGTCGCCCGGGGCGGCCGAGTAGTCCTCTCCGATGCTCCAAACGTCGTCGTTCTTGACGACCTTGAAGGCGAACGGGGCCTCGGCTGCGGGAAGCACGATCTTCCACGTATCGTTCGACGAATTCTCGAGGATCGTACCCTTCTCCCAGCTCAGGCCGGCGCCCGAGCCGCGGATGAAAAGGCTGTTCCCGAAGCCGACGTCGGCTTTGACGACAATTGTCACACGGGCCCCCTTGGGTTTGGTCACGACCGCAGGCGTGGCCGGCGACGTTGCTGCCGGAGTCTTGATCTTCGGCGCGACGGTGGATTTGAGCGCAGGGGCGGGCGTTGTGGGCTTAAACGCAGATGCAGGCGTTGTAGGCTTAAACGCAGGTGTAGGCGTTGTGGGCTTAAACGTAGGTGCAGGCGCGGCGGGCTTGGTCGCCGGGGCGGGCGTCTTAGTGGTCTTTGTGATCTTTTTCATAATGAGACAATGATGAACCCTGGGTACAAACAGCCCCACGGACTCGTACAAACCCTAGCATTTGCAACGCCAATCATCAATGACGACTTGATTTTCCAAGTCCGCCACCGGTTTGCCTCTCTAACGTGACAACACAACCCTTTGGGATCACCTGACCTGCAGAGTGTCGCCTTCGAATTGCAGGCCCAGCGAAGGGATGGTGACGGCCTTCCTGGAACCGTCCCGGCGAACGCGGCCGGCCAGCCATGCGCTGTATCCCGTGTCCTTCGCGGCCGCTAGGGCGGCCGGCGCCGCCTCCTGCGAAACATAGACGGCAAAGCCAATGCCCATGTTGAAGGTGGCATAGGCCTCCCTCGGCGCGACAGGCCCCGCCTCCATGAGGAAACGAAAGATCGCCGGGTGAGGCCTCGGGTGGGTGATCTCGTAGACGAAGGGCTCCTCGAGCCTCATCAGCTTCCTCCAGCCGTGGCCGGTCACATGAGCCGCGTAGTTGAGGCGTATGGCGCGCCTCTGGCATTCGCGCACGAATGCGACATAGATCGTCGAGGGTGCCAACAGGGCCTCTCCGAGCGTCGTCCCCCCGTCAATCGGCGTGGAGAACCGGCCCGGAAGGCCCTCGGCGATCTTCCTGCACAGCGTCAGCCCGTTCGTCTGCACCCCGGAGGACTCCAGAAAGACGATGGCGTCCCCGTCGCTCACCTCCCCGGTGATGCGCAAGGACTTGGGCGAGATTAGCCCGATGGCGGAGCCGGCAAGCACGATCGCGTCGCGCTCCACCAGGCCGCGCAGCGCAGGGGTCTCGCCCCCGCCCCACACGGCCCCGGCAAGGCGGCAGCCCTGCGCGAATCCGGCGACCAGCTCACTCGCCCGGTGCGTGTCGGAAAACCACCCTGAGTCACCCACGGCGGCGTGCATTGCCACGGCGACGGGCAGGGCCCCGCAGGTGATGAGGTCGTTGGCGATGGTCGCGACCGTGTCGATACCGATCGCGCGGTAATAGCACTTCCCGCTCTCCTTCTGCACCGCGTCGGCGACCAGGTTCTTCGTGCCCAGACCCTCCTCGACATGAGCGATAAAATAGTCCTCGGCCTCCACAAGATAGGCGCTTTCCCCCCGCACAGCCTGCGGTTCCCTCAGCCTGTGGCCCTCGAGCAGGTCTGCTGTCGTCAGCGCGGCCTTTTGGCACGCCCTCTTGAACTCGTCGAGCGGCCCATACCTCACGCCTGCGGCTTCATAGGAAAGCGACATGTCTTTTTTAGTAGGACCTTCCCTCGTACTTCTCGAAATAGTTCACATAGGCCTGATTCACCACTCTGTAGCCGCCCGGAGTCGGGTAATGCCCCGTGAAGTACCAGTCGCCGGTGTGGTTCGGGACCGCCTCGTGGAGATTCTCGATGGTTTGGAAGATGATCTCGATATCGCCCTTCCACTCGATCTTCGGCGGCCTCACGAGCCGCGCGATGCGGCTCGATATCTCCTCGGCACTGAAGGGCTCGTAGAGCCTGCGCACATGGTTGACCGAGCCCTTGGTGCGGACCTCGTTCGCGCAGTCCCTGTAGACCTCCGCCAGCAGCTCCGAGCGCTTGGTCTCCTTGAGCAGGTCCACCACCGCCTCGAAGGCCACGAACTTGCCGATCTCGGACATGTCGATCCCGTAGCAGTCGGGGTAGCGGATCTGGGGGGCTGTTGAAACGATGACGATCTTCCTGGGGTTGAGCCTTGCCAGGATCCTCAGGATGGAGCGCCGTAGCGTGGTGCCACGGACGATGGAGTCGTCCACGCACACGAGGCTGTCCTGCCCCGCCCGGATCGAGCCATAGGTGATGTCGTAGACGTGGCTCACGAGCTGGTTGCGCATGGACTCCTGGCCGATGAAGGTCCGGATCTTGATGTCCTTGCTGACGACCTTCTCGCTGCGGGGCCAGTTGCGCAGGATAAGGTCGTCGATCAGCGCCTCGGTGAGGCTCCCGTCTCTGCTCGCCTTGAGGATCGCGGACTTGACCTCGCTGCGGCGCAACTCCCGCAGGGCCGACATGAGCCCCAGGAAGGCCACCTCGGCCGTGTTGGGGATGAAACCGAAGACGGTGTCCTCGAGGTTGCCCTCGATCGACTTGAGCACCTGGCCCGCAAGCCGGCCGCCGAGTGCTTGGCGCTCGCGGTAGATCTCGACGTCGTTTCCCCTTGAGAAATAGATCCGCTCGAACGAGCAGGAGGCCTTCGCAAGCGCGGGGGTGAACGGAAGCTCCGAGATCGCTCCCCGTCGTTTGATGACGACTGCGTGTCCCGGCTGCACCTCCTTCACGTCGCCCACCGCGAGGTCAAAAACGGTCATGAGTGGCGCCCTCTCAGAGGCGAAGGCCACCACCTCGTCGTTCTGGAACCAGTGGCAGGGCCTGATCCCCGAGGGGTCGCGCGCTACGAACGCGTCTCCGTTGCCGACAAGGCCGCAGAGCGTGTAGCCCCCGTCCCAATTCTGCGACGCGCGCGTCAGGACCCGAACGAGGTCCAGGTCCTCGCTGATCCTGCGCGAGAGCTCCTCGCCCGCGAGGCTTCGCGTCCTCAGGTAGCGGTAGAGGTCCTCGTGCTCCTCATCGAGGAAGAAGCCTATCTTCTCCAGGATCGCCTGGGTGTCCGTCGCGAACACCGGGTGCTGCCCCATCGCGATGAGCGACTGGTTAAGCTCGGCTGTGTTGGTGAGGTTGAAGTTGCCGCAGAGGGCCAGGTTGCGCGTCGCCCACGGGCTCCTCCTGAAATACGGGTGGCACGCGCTCAGGTTGTAGCCGCCGCTGGTGCCGTAGCGCAGGTGCCCGAGCAGAAGTTCCCCTCCAAAGTCGAAGTTCTTCTTCACCGTCTCGGGAAACTCGGGGTGGATCGCGCCCGATGCCACCTTGTCGTTGTATTGCCCGAGCAGCGACTTGAAGATCCTATCGAGCGGGTTGGTCTTCACGTTGCGCTCGCGGAACATGAACGGGTCGCCCGCGGGAAGGTCCAGCTTCACGCATGCGACGCCCGCTCCGTCCTGGCCGCGGTTGTGCTGCTTCTCCATCAGAAGGAAAAGCTTCGTGAAGCCCCAGAGCGGGGTTCCGTACTTTTCCTGGTAGTGGGAAAGGGGCTTGAGCAGGCGCACCAGGGCGACCCCGCATTCGTGTGTGAGAGTGTCGCTCATGGCGTCAACCCAGTCCCGGCCGCTTCATGGCGTTCTCGATACTCGACTCCCAGCGCGTTCGCAACTCGCGCACGCCCCACTCGAGGCGGCCCCCGGGGGTGGAAACGGACAGCATCCCGTCCCCCCTCACCGAACCCAGGCTGTCCGCGGGCACCGCGCCGGCCCTAGCCGCGGCGACAAGCGCGTCCTCGTCCTCGGCGGCGACACAGGCGATCACCCTTCCCTGGCTCTCGCCATACAGCAGCGCATCAAGCCGGGGGGCCGCCAGCCCCGCGAGGTCGACGTCGGCGCCGAGCTCATTCTCGCCGAAAAGCATCTCCGCAAGCGCGACCAGCAGGCCGCCCTCGCTCAAGTCGTGGGCCGCCCTGACCCGGCCCGAGCGGATCTGATCCAGCAGGAGGTCCTGCAGCCGCTTTTCCGCGCCAAGGTTCACCTCGGGGGCGTCCCCCGTCTTCAGGCCGCGGACCACCCCGAGAAACTGGCTTCCTCCGAGTTCCGAGGGCGCCCCCCCGAGGAGCACGAGCCGCTCGCCCGCGCGCCTCGCGAACTGGCGGGTGACATGCTCCTCCTTCTCGATGAAGCCGACGACGGAGACCGTCGGCGTCGGGTCGATGGCCCCCTCGGGCGACTCGTTGTAGAGCGAGACGTTGCCCCCGACCACGGGGACGTCGAAGAAGGTGCACGCCTCGGCGAGACCGGCGACGCACTCCCTGAGCTGGTAGAAGTTCTCGGGCTTGTAGGGGTTGCCGAAATTGAGGTTGTCAGTCATCGCCAGCGGCGTCGCTCCCGAGCAGACCAGGTTGCGGAGGCACTCGACCATGGCGATCAGGGCTCCCCGGCGCGGGTTCAGGTAGCAGTACCGCCCGTTGCAGTCATTGCTGATGGCGATGAACTTCTCGCTCGATCCTAGCCTTAGGCGGACGACCCCCGCGTCGCTGCCCGGCAGGACGACGGTGCCGTGCTGGACCATGTGGTCATACTGGCGGTAGATCCACCTCTTGGAGGCGATCGTGGGGTGCGACAGCAGGCGGGGCAGCGCGTCACGCGCGCCGACGAGGTCGAGGTCCGCCAGGCCCGCGCCCAGCGCGGTCCAGCGCGACGTCGCGTCGAGGTACGCGGGCCTCCTGGCCTCCCGCTGATAGACCGGCGCGCTGTCCGTAAGCACCGAGGCGGGAATGTCCGCGACGACGATGCCGTGCTGGGTGACGACCATTCGGCCGGTGTCGGTAACCTGCCCGACATGCGCCGCGTGAAGGTCCCACTTCTCGAAGACCTCCTCGATCTCCCTTTCTCGTCCCTTCTGGACGATGACGAGCATCCGCTCCTGGGACTCGGAAAGCATGATCTCGTAGGAGTTCATCGCCGACTCGCGCTGGGGCACGCGGTCGAGCTCGATCTCAATTCCCGAGCCGCCCCTGCTGGCCGTCTCGCAGGTCGAGCAGGTGAGCCCTGCGGCACCCATGTCCTGGATGCCCACGACGAGGCCCGGCACCGCCATCATCTCCAGGCAGGCCTCGATCAAGAGCTTCTCCATGAAGGGATCTCCCTTCTGGACCGCCGGCCTGTCCGCCGCGCTCTCAGCGCTCAGCTCCTTGGAGGCGAAGGCTGCGCCGCCCAGCCCGTCGCGCCCCGTCGCGGCACCGACGTAGTAGACCGGGTTGCCGAGGCCCGTCGCCTTGCCGCGCCGGATCTGGTCGTGGCGCAGGGTGCCGAGGCAGAGGGCATTCACGAGGGGGTTTCCCTCGTAGCTGCGGTCAAAATAGACGTCGCCCGCGACCGTCGGAACGCCGACGCAGTTGCCGTAATGGGCGATGCCGGCGACGACCCCGCGCAGCAGCCTTCGCGTGACGGGCGAATCGAGCTCGCCGAACCTGAGCGAGTTGGTGAGCAGCACCGGCCGGGCCCCCATCGTGAAGATGTCGCGGATGATCCCCCCGACGCCGGTCGCCGCACCCTCGAAGGGCTCGATCGCGCTCGGGTGGTTGTGGGACTCGATCTTGAACGCGATCGCCCATCCGTCGCCCACGTCGATGATGCCGGCGTTCTCCTCGCCCGCCTTGACCAGCACCCGCCCGAACGCCGCCGTCGCGCCTCGCTTCTCGGTCGGGAAACCCTTCAAGAGGGGCCGCGTGTTCTTGTAGGAGCAGTGCTCCGACCACATGACCGAGAAGATGCCGAGCTCGGTGAGGGACGGCGCCCTGTCGAGGTGCGCGCACACCTGCTCGTATTCCTGAGGCAGGAGGCCGTGCTTGCGCACGAGGTCCGGGGTGATCGGCTGGTTGAGCACCGGGTCCGGGTTCGGAGGAAGGGCCGGCCTCTTCATGAGGCTGCCCCCGTCCCGACCCGGGAGCCGGCCATCAGCACCGCGCGCGCGACCGCGAGGCCGTCCTGGCTCGGGTGGAAGCGCTCGAACGCGCGGTCGGGGTGCGGCATCATGCCGAAGACATTGCCCGATTCGCTGCGTATGCCCGCGACGTCGCCAAGGGAGCCGTTGGGATTGTCGACATAGCGCAGGATCACCTGGCCCCGCTCCTCGAGGCGCGCCATGCCCTCCTCATCGATCCTGTAGTTGCCCTCGCCGTGGCCGATGGGAAGGCGCACCCGCGCCCCGAGGGTCCGGGTGTTGAACGACGGGCCCGCGTCCCCCACGGCAAGCTCGCAGGTCATGCAGCGGTACTCGAGGGAGCTGTTGCGGATCAGGGCTCCCGGCAGCAGCCCCGCCTCGCACAGTATCTGGAATCCGTTGCAGATGCCGAGGACCAGGCCGCCCCCCTCGGCGTGGGCGCGCAAGGCGCGCATCACCGGGGAGAAGCGCGCAATCGCGCCGCAGCGCAGGTAGTCGCCGTACGAGAACCCCCCGGGCACCACGACAAGGTCGGCCTGCCCGAGGCTCGTCTCCTTGTGCCAGACGTAGCGGGTCGCAAGGCCGAGGCCCGAGGCGAAGAGGTGAAAGGCGTCCTGATCGCAATTCGAGCCCGGGAACTGCAGGACCGCGATGTTCATGCACGGATCTCTCACACCCCGGCGATCTCGTAGTGGTAGTCCTCGATCACCGGGTTGCTCAGCAGGTCGGCGCAGAGCTTGTCGAGCTGCGCGCGCAACTGCGGGCAGTCGGACCCCTCGACCTCGAGCTCTATCACCTTGCCTACCCGCGCGGACCTCAGGCCCTTCAGGCCGAGGCTTTCCAGCGCGTGCCCAACCGCGACGCCCTGGGGATCCAGGACGTTTTTCTTGGGCGTTACGAAAACTTTGATCTTCACGGACCTCAAAGGAGGACGATGACGTCGCGAATCAACCGGCGGTCAAGATTTTTGCCCCCTGTTCCGTGTCATTATTCCTTGTTCCTCGGGTGGAAGCGGGCGTGCTGGTCGAGCAGGCGCCTGCCCTCGACGGAGGTGTATATCTGGGTGGTCGAGATGCTTGCGTGTCCGAGCATCTCCTGGATGGACCTCAGGTCGGCCCCACCGGCAAGCAGGTGCGTGGCAAACGAGTGGCGCAGGAGGTGCGGTTTGACGGTCTTGGTGATGCCGGCCCTCCTCGCGTGTTTCTTGACGATCGACCAGAGCGAGACCCTCGAGAGCGCGGCCCCCCTGCGGCTCAGGAAGAGCTCGCTCCTCGTGCGCGGCCTGACGAAGTGCGGCCTCCCGGACGCGATCCACGAGCGCAGGGCCTCGCAGGCCCGCGAGCCCACGGGCACGACGCGCTCCTTGGAACCCTTGCCGAACACCCGGGCCAGGCCGTTTTCGAGGTCGACCTGCTGCAGCATGAGCTTGGCGAGCTCGGAAACCCGCAGCCCGCTCGAGTAAAAGAGCTCCAGGACCGCCTTGTCGCGCAGCGAGGCCGCGTCACCGCCGCTGGGCGAGGAGAGCAGGCGGACCATCTCGGCGGCGGAGAGCGACTGAGGCAGCCTGCGGGCCAGCCTGGGGCCGGTAAGGAGCGCCGTGAAGTCGTCCTTGCGCACCCGCTCCCTCACCAGGAAGCGCGCGAACATCCTCAGCGCCGTCAGCTTGCGCGCCTGGCTTGACGCCGCGGTCCTGCGGCCGAGCGAACGGACCCACGAGCCCGCCTGCTCGGCAGTCACCGTCCTCCAGTCAGGGACGCCCTGTGCGGCCAGGAATGAGGCGCATTGCGCCAGATCCCGCTGGTAGCTCTCGCGCGTGTTCTTCGACAGGCCGCGCTCCAGATCGATGTACGCCAGGTACGCGTCGATGTCGGACGCAAAGGAGCTTTCCCTCATGGGGACCTCCGCAGGTCGTCAGTAGCGGCGGCGGGGCGGCGGGGCGGGCGAGCCGCCCTGCTCCTTCATCCGGAAGGTGATCCGCGCCTTCTCCAGGTCGTACGGGCTCATCTCCATCTTCACCGTGTCGCCTGCGGCAATCTTGATGAAATTCTTCCTGAGCTTGCCCGAGATGTGCGCCAGAACCACATGGCCTGGGCTTTTGAGCAGCTCGACCTTGAACATCGTGCCCGGCAGCACTGCAACGACCTTGCCGTCGACTTCTATGGCGTCGTTGTCAGGCATGGGCGGTGTGCGGGCTGTTGTGGAGCATCTATGGAGGGCAAAGGTCTGAAAGAGAACAGTCTAAAGGCGGGATTTATTCCACTGAGTCAAGGATTTACGTGCACGGAGAGCCCCCGCACACGCGCCTACTTCAGCCCAAGTTCGGCGCGGAACATCGCCTTAGCCTCCCCGGGGACGAAGATCGGCGCCCTGATGATGTGAACCGAGCCGTCGGTCATGGTGATCGTGAACCGGTACACCCGCACGCCGTTGTCGAGGGTGTTCACCCAGTTGATGTGCTCATCGGCAGGATTGAAGCCCTTGCTCCGTCCCACCCACACCTTCGATTGGTTCAGCTTCGGAGCGGGGTCGTTGAACAGCTGCAAGATCGGCTGCTCGGTGTCGTCTTCCACCACGATCTGGGCGGGCACGTGGCCCCCTAAGAACTTGAGCGCGAAGGCGTAGCCAAACGTCTTTACCTCGCCCTCGGAGCCGGGTGTGAACTTGAAGTTGAAGAACTTCACCGCGTCGTCCCCGGCATCCACCTTGAACGTGCGCGAGAGCGGCACCTGAAGCGTGACCCCGTCGGCCGTGGTGACGCTGACTTCGTAGCTCGCCTGCATCAGGCAGCCGGCCAGACAGAGCGAGGCCAGGGCAAGGGACGCGGCAAGGGGGATTGAAGGGGGGTTGTTCATTTTGGCTTTCGGGAATATGGGCAGCCCAGAAGTTCCTAGAGCGCAGCCCCGACGGCAAGCCGCAACGTGAAGAGGGCCCCAGCCAGTGTTTGCCCTGAGCACCGATTTCCACTTCAACGGGCCAGCGTGCCTGCTCCGGAGACCAACCCCTGCCCCTTTGACAAGCAATTCCCGTCGCAGCTTGTGCGCGACGACGCCTTCTTCATGAGCCTCGCCTACAATCAGGCGATCGACGCCTGGAGGCAGGACGAGGTTCCGATCGGGGCAGTGATCGTCGTCGACGGCGAGGTGGTTGGCGCGGCGCACAATCAGGTGGAGGGCTCGAAGGACCCCACGGCGCACGCCGAAATGCTCGCCCTCACGCAGGCGGCCTCGAAGCTCAATGACTGGCGCATCGAGGGGGCCACGGTCTACGTGACCAAGGAGCCCTGCCCCATGTGCTCGGGCGCCATGGTGATGTCCCGCGTCACGAGGGTCTGCTACGCCGTGGGGGACCCGAAAATGGGCTGCCTCGGGGGGGCGGCCAACCTGAACGAGCTTCCCCGATCGAACCACCATTTCGAGGTGACGGCGGGCGGCGTCCTTGAAGACGAGTGCCGGGAGCTGATCCAGGCCTTCTTTCGCCACAAGCGGGACGGGGCCGAGACAGCGTGAGCGCGCCGGCCCGCCAGGATGCCATAAATCCCAACGCAGTTGACGGTTTCGCGCCTCGGTGCAACCTTATCTAACCATGGCCTACGAACTCCCGAAATTACCCTACGCCTACGACGCCCTCGTTCCCCACATCGATGCACGGACGATGGAGATCCATTACACAAAGCATCACCAGGCTTACATCACGAACGCGAACAACCTGCTCAAGGACCATGCGGCCCTGGCCGCGCTCGACGTGAATGCCCTGATCGCCGACCTCTCGAAGGTGCCCGAGGCGATCCGCAGCGGCTTGCGCAACAACGCGGGCGGCCACAGCAACCACTCCTTCTTCTGGACGATCCTAGGCCACGGCAAGGGCGGCGCCCCCAAGGGCGCGCTCGCCGACGCGATCGACGCCACCTTCACCTCCTTCGACAAGTTCAAGGAGGAGTTCGGCAAGGCGGCTGCGGGGCGCTTCGGCTCGGGCTGGGCCTGGCTCTATGTGACGGCCGACAAGAAGCTCGCGATCGGCTCGACCGCCAACCAGGACAGCCCGCTCATGGGCAAGGCCGTGGCCGGCATTGAGGGCAAGCCCGTCATCGGCCTCGATGTCTGGGAGCACGCCTACTACCTGCATTATCAGAACCGCAGGCCGGACTACGTCGCGGCCTGGTGGCACGTCGTCAACTGGGACAAGGCGTCGGCCAACTACGCCGCCGCACTGGGCTGATCAGCGCGACCAAACGTTGGCCTGAAGGGCCGGGCCGAAGCTCGCCGGGCTAACCGGCGTGCTCTTGCCCGTCTCCGTGTCGAGGATGCATACGCGGCTGGTGGACGCAGTGCGTGCCGTGTACACAAGGTGGCGCCCATCCGGCAGCCACGAGGGCTCGATGCCGTCGAACGGCGCCTTGGAGACCTGTTCTGCTTGGCGCGTGGACAGGTCGAGCACCCCGATCTGGAAGTTGCGGCCGACACCCATCGTGAAGGCGATCTTGTTGGGCTTCGTGCGGCTCCAGTCGGGCTCGGCGCAGTAGCGGCTGGAGTCGTACGTCACCCGCTGCGGCACGCCGCCGGAGGCGGACATCACGTACAGCTGGGGACCGGGCTCCATCGCGAAGATCAGCCGCGAGCCATCGGGCGACCAGCACGGGGAGGACTTGACGGTGTCCATGCGCGTCTTGCGGGAGACGCCGCGACCGTAGGCGTTGCTCGTGTAGATTTCGGGCTGGCCCTCGCCGGAGAGCACCATGGCCACCTGGCGGCCGTCGGGGCTAAACTGCGCGCTGCTGTTCGTGCCCTTGAAGCTCACGAACGTCGTCCTCTGGTAGCCGCCGAGATCGATGACGAAGATGTCGGGAAAGCCCGACTTGAAGTAGCTCGTGTAGATCACCTTCTCGCCGTCGGGCGCCCAGCGGGGGGTCATCGCGATCGCCCGGTCGTGGGTGATCTGCCTGACGTCGCCAAAGAAGAGGTCGGAGGTGTAGACCTCCTGGTGGCCCGTGCGCTCGCCGATAAAGACGAGCCTCGAGGAGAAGTATCCGCGCAGACCCTGGCCGTTTGTCTTCGCGACCGCGGCGTCGGCTGCGGCGAAGAGGGCGCCCCGCTCGCCCGCGCCGGGATAGACCTGGGAGAAGACGCTGCCGCCGCCGAAGCCGCGGGAGACGTCGACGCGCACCTGGGAGGGGCCCGCGCTGGAGAAGCGGATGTCGTACAGGTACCCGCTCGCCACCAGGTGGTAGCGCCCGTGCGAGCCGAAGGCCTGCAGCGCCAGCGAGTTGAGTTCCGACGAATCCCCCGAAACCCTCACCGGGATCGTGCGGTTGTCCGCGAGGACATCAACCGTGCCGAGGTCGCGCTGTGCGAAGGCCGGCACGGAGAAAGAAAGGGCAAAAAGGCAGATACGTGTTAATCTGAGCATGTTTGGTGCGCTTGCGCTCCATTTCTATTTGCGCGCCGGCGCCGCTTAACAACTCTTATTTGCACCGTGACTGCCGAAGCCATCATTGAGCAACTGAGGAAGGTCAAGTACCCCGGGTTCAGCCGGGACATCGTCTCATTCGGACTGGTCAAGTCGGCCGACTTCGACGGGGGCGTGGCCCGTGTGGCTCTCGCCCTTTCGACCAATGATCCCAAGGTGCCCAAGCAGCTCAAGGACGAGGTCGAGCGGGTGCTCCTTGCTGTCCCCGGCGTCACCCATGCGTTCGTCGAGGTGGCCGTGCAGGCCGCGCGCGCGCCGGCCGCTTCCTCGGCCCCGGGCAAGGCGGCCGCGTCCAAGGGCATCCGCAAGGCCGTGGCGATCGCCTCCGGCAAGGGAGGCGTGGGAAAGAGCACGTTCGCGGTCAACCTGGCGTGCGCCCTGGCCGAGGTCCTGGGCGCCAGGGGGCGCCCCGGCCGCGTGGGCCTGATGGACATCGACATCTACGGGCCGAGCGTGCCGCTGATGATGGGCATCAAGGGCCGCCCCGAGATCGAGGGCGAGGGCCCCGAGTCCTGCCTCGTCCCGATGGAGAGGTACGGCGTCAAGGTGATGAGCATGGGATTCCTCGTAGACGACAACACGCCGGTCGTCTGGCGCGGCCCGATGGTGATGAAGACCGTGCAGCAGTTCGTCCAGAATGTGAAGTGGGGGGAACTTGACGTGCTTCTCGTCGACCTTCCTCCGGGAACCGGCGACGCCCAGCTCTCACTGGTCCAGACGCTGCCCCTCGACGGGGCCGTGATCGTGACGACGCCCCAGGCCGCGGCAACCAACGTGGCGCTCAAGGGCGGCCTCATGTTTCAAAAGGTAAACGTGCCGATCCTCGGGGTTGCGGAGAACATGAGCCACTTCGTCGACCCCGCCGGCAAGAAGCACCTGCTCTTTGGCTCGGGCGGAGGGATCGCCACCGCCGAGCGGCTCGGCACGGTCCTGCTGGGCGAGGTGCCGCTCTCCCAGTCCATCCGCGAGGGCGGCGACAGGGGCGAGCCCATCGTCGTCAGCGACCCGGAAGGCAGCGCCGCGGGCATCTTTCGCTCCATCGCCGAAGCCCTCCTGGCAACCCTTGAGAAGCCTGGGTCAAGGGCAATGTAACAATCGGACGACATTGCCGGCATTGACAGAAAGGTACTCGTTCCTCAGATCGTTATTTTTATCGGACGCCCTGAATGACTTCTTCCACCAAAGAGCCCGCGATGTCCACATCCCGGGAGTTCGTCAAGCAGTCGAGCCTCTATCAGGAATTCCTCGCAGAGCGTGAGGAGATCCTAAAGCACAAGTGGCTCGAGTCCGAGCGCCTGGGCTACGATATCGGCTTCGAACGGGCGCTCCTGGACTGGATCCGCAAGCATCGAGAGGGTTGGCGCGCCGCGCGTCGCCAGAGCATGTCCCCTCCCGCCGGATCAACCTCACCGTTCCCCCCGGGACCCGGTAACAGGCAGCCCTGAGGCCGCCTTACGTAACCTCCCTTACTTGATCTCTTTGTGAAGCGTGTGGCGCTTCAGATGGGGATTGTATTTCTTCTTCTCGATGCGCTCCGTGACCGTCTTCTTGTTGCGCCTTGTGAGGTAGCGTGAGACCGGTTTGCCCTCTTTGCGGGCCTCGGTGCACTCGAGTGTTACGACTTCTTGCATGGTATTAAATGGGTTGAGGGGTCAGCAGAATCCCGGCGGCCCCGGCGCGCAACCTCAAAGTTCGCGCAGGCCCCGCGGCCTTAGCGCCGTTTCTCCGTCAGGGGGAGCATCACCCCCCGGCGGAACAGGGTCACCTGGCCCGTGCTCGAGGACACGGCGATCGAGATGCAGTTCGCCGCGACGCTGACGGCCGCCGCCGCCGCATGCCGGCTGCCCAAGCCGCTCGGCAGCGTCAGGGTATTGCCGGTGGCCTGCACCAGGCTTCCGGCCGCCTCCACCACGCCGTCCCCACGGATCACAAAGGCGCCATCGATGGATGAGAATTCCTTTATCGTTTCGTCCATGAAGGGGTTAAGGATATTTCGGTCCTCCTCCTTGTAACCGTAAAAGGGGTTCAGGACGAGGGGCTTTGTGAATTCCTGGACCTTCGCCGTGTCGCCCACGACGAAGAGGCAACCGACGGGGCGGCCTTCCCTTCCCTCGACGGCCAGCTCGGTGGCCACGGCGAGGACCCGCTCAAGCACCTCGGGCTTGACGTCCTCAGGCAGAAGGTCGGTCGCGGGCCCCGAGAGCAGCGTCTGGAACTCCCTCTCGATCTCGGCCACCACAATCGTGTCGAACTGGTTGCTGCCCGTGATGCCGCCGATGCAGCAGATCCTGTCGTTGAAGGAAACCAGGCCGCGGGTGAGCGCCACGAGGATCGCGCTCCTCATCTGGGCCATTCTCTGGCTCGAGAACGAGCGCACCTGAATCGTGTCGGTAAAGGGGCTGCCGTCGTCGCCCTTCTCGATCGGGTTGCGGGAGACGAGGATGGTCTTGCCTTTGGGCCTGAGCACCCCGGGCTCGATGCCGCCGATGAAGGTGTCGCCAAAGACCATGGTGGCGCTGCAGTCGGCCCCCTTGGCCACGTGGTCAGCCTGCCGGAACATGAGGCGGTTGACGCGGTTCTGCTGCGCCTGGATCGGGCGCATGCCACCGAAGCCGCCCAGCAGGCGCTTGTAGAGCGTGTCGATGTCCGGCGCGTTGACGAAGCTGTCGACGAGCTCCTGCTCGCGCACCAGACGGCCGAGCGAGGAGAGCACCTGAAGCGTGTCGCGGGCGTTCTCGCCGGCGATCAGCATCATGATCAGATGCACCCGCTCGTTCGACATCGCCCCGTGGTGGCGCATCCCGGCCCGGCTGCGGCCGATCGCCAGGATGTAACGGCGCGAGGTCTTGACCCGCACGTGCGGCAGGGCGACGCCCAGGCCGAGGTAGGTCGTCATCGTGCTCTCACGCGCCAGCAGGCCCTTCAGGATCGACTCCTTTTTCAGGTCAGGGAACTTGGCCACGCAAACATCGAGCAGTTCCGCCAGCGCCGCCTCCAGGGTGAGGCTCCGCAGGTCGATGATGCGGCTGCGGGCAATGATCTTGTCGAGCCGCATGGGGTGGCCGGAATCCTATCTCTCCCAGTTAAGAGCGCCTTTGCGGACCTCGTAGAAGAGGCCGAGAACAAGGACGAAGATGAAGAAAAGCACGGGCGCGACGATCGGGATGTGCTGGTGCAGAAACTCCCTGTAGATGAACGTCCATGGCACGAGGATCACGATCTCCAGGTCGAAGAGCATGAACAGAAGGGCCGTCACGTAGAACTTCACCGAGAAGCGCGTGTGCACGATACCCTCGCTGCGGATGCCGCACTCGTATGCCGAGTCCTTTATCTTCGTGTGCTTTGCACG
>Ga0182030_10000623_pt1 | contig 68103 bp, 83 predicted proteins | sample 812S3MmetaG_FD_121299 | JGI IMG/M metagenome (GOLD analysis project Ga0182030, IMG submission 121299) | Permafrost microbial communities from Stordalen Mire, Sweden - 812S3M metaG (Illumina Assembly) | ecosystem: Environmental > Terrestrial > Soil > Wetlands > Permafrost | place: Sweden... | reverse complement strand
CGAGTGGATTCACAAGAACTATTCCACGCGATGACCTGCCGTGAACCGGAGGTTGGCGGACTCGTTCAACAAAGCCAGCGCTTCCGGGCCCCCAAAAAGTTGCGGCCAGCTCTTGGGGGAGAGAAGTCCCCCTCTTGATTTGATTTGATAATTTCATTCATTGACTGTTTTCCCCCGTCTGTTCCCCATGCCGGGCAGGCTGTCCACACGGTCCCACTCGTCGCGCGACACCACATGCGCATAGCGCTGCGCGCTGCGCGGATCGCGCCAGTTCTTGGTCGCCGCCAGGCCCTGGACGTCGGCGCCGCCGTAGCGGCGCATCCACGTCGCCCAGGTGTGGCGGAAGGTGTGGAAGCCGACGAAGCCGAGCCGGAACGGCGGCTTCTTCCATCCGGTCGGGCGCCGCACCGGACACGGCACGCCGCAGACCGCCATGGTGGCGCGTAGCAGCAGATGCTTGAAATGGCCGCCGTCCTTGAAGCGGAATAGCCGCTCTCCGGCATGGCCCTCCAGATGCGCCCGCAGGCGCTCCAGGATGTCCTGCCGCAGCTTGAGCATGCGCGGCTCGCCGTTCTTGGAATTGCGCAGCCAGGCCGCGCTCTCGTCCGGCTGGGTATCCTCGGGCAGGAGCTTCAGGCCCTCGCTCTTGCGGATGCCGGTAGAGAGCAAAGTGAGCAGATACAACCCGAATTCCGGGTCGATCTTGTCGGCCTCGTCGATGACGGCAAACGCATCGGCCGGCCACATGAAGTCGGTTTTTTCGTTGCCCTTGGCGCCCTTGGGACGGTGGATGACGGGGCACTTGTCGCCCAGCGCATGGTGCAGCACGGCTGAAACCGGCGTGTAGACGTAGCAGTTCCGCGTGGCGGGCGAGACCTGCGGGTAAAGTGCTGTCGCCGCGTCGTCGATCGCCGCCTGGTCCATCGCGGCCAGCGGCGTTTCGCCGAACCGCCTGATCAAGGCCGCAAGATATTTGCGGCGGCCGCCGGCCTGCATGTAGGCGACGGCGGCGCTCAGGAAGGTCGGTTGCCCTGAACGAGGCTCAGCTTCGGGCGCCGGCCAGGCGCCGTGCTCTTCGATGCAGTCCTCGATCTTTCGGCGTTGCTTGAGAGCGAGGGATCGTTTGTGAGTTCCGCTGCTAGTTTCCACGCGGAATCCGAGGTGGGTGCCCCGGATTTCGAAGTTCGGCGTTTTGCCGGGACGGGGCGGCCTGAGCTGGAGCGGCACCGGACTTCCTTCCGTAGGGCGCTTTCGATGCGGACAAGGTCGGTCTGATGAAAAAGCTTATCCCGTCCCGCCGGCGTATAATAGGGCTCCCCGGCCTTGTCCGCGGGATGGGCGCGGATCCAGTCCCGCAGCCAGCGCGGGGTCTTGCGCAGCTCGGCGGCGGCCTCTTCCAGGGTCAGGCGGTTCATCCCGGCATTCCCGGCGCCGGCGCCGCGGCCTCGGGCCGATCGCGCCGGAGATGCCGGGCCAGCGCGGTGCGCAGCTCGCCGGCGCGTTCGCGGTGGTTGTCGGCATTGATACGGCGGCCGCGGATGTTTTTCGGCTCGGTGCATGCCTGCGCCCATTTCAGCTCGCGCCGCGCGGCGGCCTCGGCGGCGGCGAGGTCGCGCCGGATCAGCGCCTCGCTGCGGCTGCGCTCGGCCAGCACGACCTCGGAATGGTTGATCACGGCCTTTCCGTCCGCGACCAGGCGCTCGACGACGATGTCAGGCACCCGCGCGGTGCCGAAGCGCCAGCCGGCCGAACGGCGCACCAGCGAACCGCGCAGCAGGAAGGACAGGGCGCGGCGTTCGGCGCAGAGATCGCGGGTGGTCATCGCGAGCTCATCATGACGGCGGCGACGGCGCCATGGCGCGCCTCGAACAGGGCATCTCCCGCCAACGCCACCACGTCGCCGAAACGAAAGCCGCGATCCGTCAGGCAGCGAATGGCGTCGCGCTCGCTGGCGGTGGCCTTGTAGATGCGCAGCTGCGCGGCCATGGCGCGGACGATGTCGCGGTCGGTGCTCACAGCGACGCTCCCGCCAGCTGCTGCGCCCGGATGTTGGCGGCCGGCCCGTGCTCGTCGAGCTGGGCGCCGGTCCAGCCCAGCGTCTTCAGGTCGTCGCGGCAGGCGCCGCCCTCGCGCTGCGAGGCATGGCGGAAATCCTCGGCGAGCTGACGCACCGCGGCCGAGCCGACCAGGGCGGCGCGGGGCGGGACGAAAGCGCTGTCGATGAAGGCGGGAATGAGGGGCTGCGACGGCAGAAAGCGCGGCCGCGCGGTCAGGCGGTTGCAGTGGCGGGACGTGCGAGGCATGAGGGGTCTCCCGTGGGGTGAGCGGGAGAACGGTAATGCAAAATGAATTATTATGTCAATGCTATTTGCATGATTATCCGATCGGAGTCACCGACCCCACGGAACAGCCGATATTGGCCGACTGACTGTGAATGAATCCGGTATTGACGTCCGGGAATGAGCGCTTCGACCTGGCCTTCACCACGTCGTAGATCGTGTGTTCCTTGGACTGCAGTTTGGTCCCGCTTTTGGCGCGGAAATCACAGGCCAGCACGATATCCTTTACCGCAAAGCTGTTGTCGTTCTGCACGGTGACGGAGATGATGGCAACGGAGCCGAATCCGTCTTTGTGCCAGCTCAGCGATGTCAGCCGTACATGATCGATCATGCTGAGAATCGCCTGCTGACGTTTTTCGGTTTCCGTCAAGGGAGCGGGATAGGCGGGTGTCGGCGCGGGTATTTCGGCGACAGTCTCAATCTTGGTCAGAGGGATTGTAGCCTTCATCGGCGCCGGAGGAGGTGTTTCCCGACTGCCCACGAGATAGATCAATAGGGCTACGACGCAAAATCCGAGCAGCAGCCGTTGCATCATCGCGGCACCATGTTCTTGACCCGCGCCGCCCAGGCAATTTGAACATCCAGGATCGGATCTTCAGTCTGTGACAGCAGATGAAAAAGGCCACGCGCCTTGCTGCGCTGGATTTTCTTGATCAGGATGCGGCCGTCCTCGAGGCCGACCACGCAAAGCTTGTTGATCAATTCGGTTGCCACCGGCCGGCGCACATCGTCATAAAACACCAGCCAGCGATCGAAGAACGATCCGAGGCTGTCGCCACGGATCTCCACCGCGACCGTCGTGTCGGTCGATCCGGCCGGCGCGGGGACCTCGTCGAGCGGGCCGTCATTGTTGAAGAAGTGGGTCTCGGCACCGGCGCCGACATAGCCGACCAGGTCGACATATTTGGCGGCCTCCCGATCGATGCGTTCCGGGCGCCGTTCCTTGGCGCCCTTGCCGGTCAGCAGCCATTCCAGGGAGATACCGAATTTGCGGGCGTAGCGATCGGCTGAATCGCGCTTGAAGCCGCGCTGCCCGTTTTCGTGCCCGATATAGGTCGGCTCCTTGACGCCCAGTGCCTCGGCGGCGGCCCTTGCCGTCGGATAGCCGGCTTCCTTGCGCGCGGTCGTTAACCTTTCGTGCATCTCAGACATAAAATGCAATTTGCATTGGATCATCATGCAAAAGGCATTGACGAAAATAATGCAAATCGCATTGTTGCGTCATGGATGCACAAGTGATTCGCGAGGCGAGGGAAAAGGTCGGCGAGAGCCAGGCGGCTTTCGGCGAGAGGTTCGGCGTCGACCAGAGCACCGTCCATCGCTGGGAAACCCAGGGGCCACCCAGGCACGGGCCGGCCCGCAAGGCGCTTGAGCGCGAGATTTTCTCGATCGAAACGGCAGGACGTACCCCATGACCCGCAAGGTAAAAGCTGCGCGCGCCGCGTCAAAAAAGCATTCCCGCCAGCTGGCGGGTAAACACCCGCCAAAGCGCGGGTCGATTTCTCACGCGATGCTGGAATTCAAGCGCCTTTTTCCACAGAAGACCGCGCTTGAACTGGCACTGCGCACCGGCGCCGACGTCAGCCATTGCGAACGCTGCCTGGCCGGCCGCCGCGAGCTCGGCGCCGGCTTTCAGCAAAGGCTGCTGCAGTCCGATGTCGGCCGCGAGATCCTGATCGTGCTGATGGGCGACGCTCGCCCAAAATGGTGGGTCGGCTTCCGCCGGCATCTGCGGCTTGCCGAGCTGGTGCGCAACCAGGCGCGGACGCAGGCCTCGATCGAGGCGATGCAGCGCGAGTTCGCGTTATGATGATCATCGCCAGGATCATCCTCTGCATCGCCCTCGTTTTCACCGCGCTCAGTCTGGCGTGCGCGGTGCGGCTCGCGCTCCGGCGCCAGCCGAAGATCGGCTGGCGCGCGCCTCGGCAGTCCGGCCATTTCGGTGGTCCCTCGTCGCAGGTGAAACGGGCCAACTCCGCGCCGGCCGATCCTGATTATTCAGAAGATGTCTACGAGCCCTGCGGTTTCGCCCCGGCGTCGCGAACCGGCTTCACCGCCGAGCAGCTGCGCAGGATCGCGCCGCCGGTCGTCACCCGCGATCCGCTGCGGCGCTCGTTCGCGCCGCGGTCGATTTCCATTTCCGAATCCGGTCCTGCCCTTCGGCCGGACGCGGGCGGCGGCAGGCATTTCTTCCCCTCGGGTCTCGCCGCTGCCCGCAACTTCCTGCGCGATCCCTTCGGATCGTCGAAATTCTGGCGGGGGAAACCCTGATGTCGCTGCATCAAAACTTCACCACGCCCGAGCTGGCCAATTTCCTCGCCGCCCAGGCGGTGGCCGCCGCGACCAGCTATCTCGAGCGCCGCAGCGACGGCGCCCGGCTCGCAACTGAGGCCGACCGGGTTTTCCTCGAGCTGCAGCTGATCGGCCACGATCCGCGCTGCAACGCGGTCGCCGATCCGACGCGCCTCCTGGTGGTGGCGATGATGCGCACCGCGATCGCGACCGGCGTCCGCGCCGAGCGCTGGGCGGCGATCATGGCCGCCTTCGTTCCCCTGTTGCGTGAAGAGTCCGCCGAACTCGCCCGCACCGGAGCGCAGCGCCAATGAGACCGCTATCCGAAATCCTCACCGACCTGATCGGCTTTACCGAGCTCACCATCACGCGGCCGGCGAAGCATTACGGTTTTGCCGTCGACCAAAGCTTCACGGATCTTGCCGCCGAGGTCCGCCGCGCCGATGCGCTGCCGGCCGAGGGCGTCCGCACCACGCGCGCGGCGCTGGTCACGGTGATCCTGCTGGAGGAATTCTTCGCCAGCGATCGCGACGCCACTTCGCGGCTGTTGATGCTGGCCGGCGCCGCACTGCCCTGGCTGCGCTGTGAAGTCTGGATCGCACACCGCAACGAGAAAGAGGCGAGGGGGTCGTGATGGCCAGCAAGAACAATCCCGGACAGTTCGATTGTTATGCCGCGGCAAAGTCCGATGAGCCGATGTTCGTATTGCTCGGCCGCGATCGTCACGCGCCGACGCTGGTGCGGATCTGGGCGCTGCTGCGGGCGCGCGAAGGGGAAGATACCGCCAAGGTATCCGAGGCATTCCGCTGCGCCGATCTCATGGACACATGGGCGATCGGTCTCGGCAAGAATCCGAACCTGACCGCGACGGCATTTGAGCACCTGCTGATCGCGGTGTCATCGCCGCTGAATGATCATCCGGAAGGCTACGAGCACGCCTGCGACTGCTTCGAATGCCGGAGCTGCGACTGATGTCCGGAAAATTTCCATCGCCGATTCTTCAACCCCGCCGGCGGGACGGCCGGTCAACCCTGGAGACCTGACCCATGAACAAGCATGCCACGAAGATCAAGGGAGCGAATTCGCTCCTGGTGAAGACGGATCCCGGCTCGCCGGCGCTGAAGGTGACCGGCCGCGGCACCGTGATCGTGAAGGCCGGCACCCGGCTCGGCGAGCATCGCTTTACGGCCGACGTCGACGTGCGGCTGCCGGCGGCCGGACTCGAGCCGGGCTCCGATTACGGCGTTATGCTGGGCCATGAGTTCGTGCCGCAGGCGATCAAGCTGATCACCGCAACGCCGCTCGACCTTCAGATCGGCGGCTTTCATTTCGCGCCGGGCGGCAACGCCGCCGCGCGCGCCGGCGGCGATGATACTCCGACGATCAATCCGTTTTCGTGCTGGGACCTGAATTTCCGCCCGGCCTGTCCGGATCCGCGCGGCATGGCGCTGGTCGAGCTGTTCGGCTCGAAATTCTGGTGCGACATCTATCTGACCGGCGCCAACTGCGCCAAGGACGGCACCAGCCAATTCGGCGTCGCCATCGCCGACGGCGACAATCGGCCGCTCGATGCTTCGGGCAAGAAATACAAGCGATTCGATTACGAGACCGCCGTCGCCGCGCTGGCCGCCCACGGCAAAGGGCTGCTCGGCGCCGAGGAATTCTTTGCCGCGGCATTCGGCGTCACTGAGCGCAGCTCGGCCAAGGACGATCCGGAAACCATCGGCCTCGATGCGCCGCGCACCAGCAAATTCGGCCTTATGCAGGCCACCGGCAATCTCTGGGTATGGGGCCATGACGGCGATCCCGACACGCCGCGCGCGTCCTTCTTCGGTGGTTCGTGGTGGAACGGCGGGAACGCGGGCTCGCGCTACGCGGACCTCGGCTACTGGCCCGGCGTCTCGAGCGGGTGCATCGGGGCGCGCGGCCGCAGTGACCACCTGCAGCCTGAATAGCCGGCGCGACAGCGACGGCGGTTGAGTCCGTGATGATCGTCCGGGATGAAACGTCAGCGACCGATGCCCTGGCGATCGTGGAAAAATACGAGGCCTTTGTGAGCTATCTCTATCCGATCCTGCAGAACAGTCCGCGCCGGCACGGCGTCCTTCGTGATGCCGTGCTGGCCGCGCTGTTCGTGCCGATCGGCGATCTCTACCAGGCTCGGCCACGCGCGTTGGGCCGACAGCGCCAACCTGATCCGCAGCCTTGGCCTTGGTCCTGTCAACCGCGCGGGGAAAAACTGATGGCCGACAACTCCGCGATCGAGTGGACGGATGCGACCTGGAATCCGATCCGCGCGCGCGTGCATAATGGATTTCCAGTGGGGGCAGCGCGATGACCCTGCGCGCCATCGATCCGGCTCCGCTTAGGCCGCGCTATGCCGGAGCGGCCTCAGAGCCCGGCGAGCGGCCCGAATTGCAATGGCTCAAGATATCGCGGCTTCGCATCGATCCGCGATACCAGCGGGACATCGGCCGCCGCGGCGCTGATAACATCCTGGCGATCGCGCCGGCGTTCCGCTGGGCCAAGTTCGGCCCTTTGATCGTCGCGCCGATCGGCGAGGGCCTGTTCGCGATCGTCGACGGCCAGCACCGCGCCACCGCGGCCGCGCTCCGCGGCTTCGAGTCCGTGCCGTGCGTGATCATCGCGGCCGACGATGCCGAGCAGGCCGACGCGTTCGTTGCGATCAACGCCAACGTCACCGCGATGTCGCCGCTGCAGCTTCACGCCGCGCGCCTGGCTGCCGGCAACAAGACGGCCGTCGCCCTGACCGAGGTCTGCCTCGAGGCCGGGGTGACGATCTGCCGCTATCCGGTACCGGCCAACAAGATGAAGCCGGGCGAGACGCTCGCGGTTGCGATGCTGCAGGGCGCGCTCGAAAGATTCGGCCGTGACGTGCTGATCGCGGCACTTGCCTGCATCACCATGACCCGCAAGGGCAATGTCGGCATGATCCGGGCCGCGATCGTGGAGGGACTGTGCCTGGCGCTGAAAGACGCGCGCCAAACCCGCGCCGATCGAAAGCTGTTGCTTTTCCAGATGCAGAGTTTCGACTTCAGCGCGCAGTTCAACGCCGCGCGCGCCAGGTCGATCGATACCGGAGCAAAGGTGGCAGCGATCCTGGGCGGTCTCGTTGCCGCGCATTTATCGCAGGCGCCGCTGCCGCCAGAGGAGAGACCCGCGGCCCCGTTAAAGACGGCTTCGACCAGGCAGCCGCCGGCGGCCTCCGCGCCAGCAGCCGGCCCCGGCATCTTCTCCATCGGCCGCGACGTGGTCACCTTCAATGGACGGCAGGTCCGCGTGACGCCCCGCGCCGCGCTGCTGGTCGGGCTGCTTTCCAAGGCAAAACCGAATCCGATCGGCGATGACTTCCTGATCGCAAAGCTCTGGAACGCGCGGCCGTCGAATGCAGGCGAGTATCTCGACGGACTGGTGCACGAGCTCGCATCGCTCAAGAAGATCGGACTCGAGGTCCGAAGCCTCAAGGGCATCGGACGGCAGATCGTGGAGATCGCACCGTGAGACCGGACAGCACATTCGGACCTCCGAAGCGTGCCGCGCGCATGAGCATCAGCGAGGCGCGGTGCGACGAGGCCTTGATCATCATCGCCGGCGACATGTTCGCCGCCGGTTTCGACACCAAGGAAATATCCATCAGGCTGGTGGTGCCCGAAAGCGCGGCCTGGGCGGCGCTGCAGGTCAGCCGCGAGCGGCGACGGATCGAGAATATCGCATGACCGTGCTCGCCCATTACGATCGCGCGATGACGGCCCTGACCGTGGCACTGGAGTCGACCCAGATCGACGTGGTGCTGAAGGGTCGGGACGAGCTCGACCATGTCAAGCTGCATGCGAAGCGGGTGCGCGACCAAGAGCTGCTGCACAAGGCGCTCGAATACCAGATGCGGATCGAGCGCTGGCTCGGGGTGTTGTTGCAGCGGGCGACGGAAGCCGGGCAGCTGCTTTCCAAAACGGTCAACCGCGAGAAGTTCGCGAAAGAACATGGCGACGCGCCGACGCCGGCGACGCTCGACGAAATCGGCGTCGATCGCAAGCTGTCGATGCGCGCAAAAGCCTCGGCGGCGCTCGATGACGACGAATTCGAAGCCGTGGTCGCCAGCACGTTGGCGAGAGCGGCGTCCGGAAAAGCCATCCCGGTCAATCCGGTGCGCGAAGCCGAAAAAGCCGCCGATCTCGACAGGCGCCGTGCCGACCACGCCGCGCGCACCAGGAGCGGCGGCTGCGTCGAGGATCTCGGACGCCTGGCGCTGTCCGGATATCGCGCCAAACTGATCGGCTCCGATCCGCAGTGGAAATTCCTGACCCGCTCGGCCGCCGGCGACGGCCGATCGGCCAACGTCCATTACAAGACCGAAGAGGTCGACAGGATCAAGGCGCTGCCGGTCGGCGAGCTCGCACATGAGGATTCGATCCTCTGCATGTGGATGGTGGACTGGTGCCCGCAGGACGCGCTCGACCTGATCGCCCATTACGGATTCAGGCACATCACCACCGCCTGGACCTGGATCAAGACCAATGGCATCGCGGGGAAAAACGGCGCCGCGCTCGACATCTGGAGCCCCTCGACCTGGCATATGGGGCAGGGGTTCTGGACCCGCGCCAATCCGGAAGACTGCTGGCTTGCCACCAAGGGCAATCCGAAACGCCTGCACGCCGACGTGCGACAGCTGATCATCGCGCCTGTCATGGAGCACTCCCGCAAGCCGGATGAATGGCTGGCGCGCGCCGAGCGGCTCGGCGAGGGGCCCTACATCGAGCTGCAGGCGCGGCGGCCGCGCGCGGGATGGACGTCATGGGGTGACGAGCTGGAATGGACGGGAGCTGTGGCATGACGAAACGACTTTCCCCGCACCAGCATGACGCGCTGCATTGGATGTCGAAGAAGGCGCTCGGCTACAGCGTCGCCGGCTTCTGCAGCGATCTCAGACCAGGCCAGTACTGGAGCAGCGCGACCATCTTGTCGCTCGAGGTGCGCCGCCATTGCACGATCGTCGGCACGGGCCTGAAACGCATCGCGCGCATCACGGCCTCCGGAAGGCGCGAACTGGCCGGGGCAATAACAGGGCGGCTGAAATCATGATGAATGACGCGGCGGCCTTCACGCTCGAACTGGCGCAGCGCTTTGATGGCTACCTGGTGCCGCTCGATGCCGAAATCGTCGCGCTGCGCGATGCCGGACGGATCACGACCAAATATGCCGGCGAGGGCTTTGTGATCGCCCGCGCCGTGCCGGCGCCGCCGCCGTTGTTCCGCGCGCGAAATGGCAAATGGATCCGGCGGCATCCGATCGGCGCGTTTCCGCGGGAAGCCAAGCGGGGGATATCGGCATGACCGACGAACTCGACCGCAAGCCGCGCCGGCGCGTTGTATTGCTCGCCAAGATCGAGGCCGACGATTGGCCGACGCTATCCCGTGAACTGGAACATCTGGCGCGCGAGATCGGACGGCATGGCAAACTCACGCCGTCTTCGATTTCCGGCGGCTATTCCTGCGGCCACATTATCATCACTTCCGAGGATGGCTCGATCGACCACGACAGCTGGGCGGTCGAGCTGAATACCTACCTTGAAGCGCTGCCAAAGCCGGAGGCGATCAGTATGACCGCTTCCGATGAGGGCGAGCGATGATCATTGTTCGCGTAGAGCTGCATTCCGCGATCACCCGAAAAGTCACCGAGATCGCGCGGATGAAAATCTGCAATACCGGCGGGTCGGTCGAACGCGGCGATTATTACGTCGCCACGCTGCGGGGTCGATCGCGCGAGCAGCTCGATCGAGCCGTCGTCACGCGCGAGGGCGACGTGAACGACTATCCGCGCCAGGCCATCCATGTCTGGCACCTGGTCGCCCGCGCCCTGGTTGCAATGGGCTATGCGGGAAAGGAATTGCGCGCCGAGCCCGCCGACCTGTTCGAAACCATTCCGGGGTCGTCGGCATGACCCATCGCAAGCGCCTCGCCAATCGCCGCGCCCACGAGACCGTCGCGATCGAGCACGAGGGCATGCGCTACAAGATCGGGCTCGGCCGCGAGGTGGTCTGCATCGAGCGCGGTATCCTCGGGCCGATCGCCGAGGTGTTTCTCAACGCGCAGAAGGTCGACAGCGGCGCGGACCTGCTGGCGAACGACGGCGCCATCCTGATGTCGATGCTGCTGCAATATGGCTGCCCACCGACCGAAATCGCCAAATCGATGAAGCGAAATTCCGACGGGTCGCCGGCTTCGCCGCTCGGGCGCGCCGCGGCGTTTCTGATCGAGGAGCCGAGGTGAGGCGCCATGCCGATTATCGACCGCCCCGTCAGCCAGAAAGCCATGACGCTCGGCGATCTCTGGCAATGCGTCATGCATCCGGCGTTTCGGCTCGGCTTCCTCGATGCGCGCGCCGGCCTGCCGATGAACCACGACCACATCATGCAGCGGATCTTTGCGGAGACGCCGGCAGGCGCCCTGAAGCGGCTGGGCTGGTCGATGCCGGCGTTGTTCGACGGGCCCGATCTGATCGAGAGCAGCACGGTGGGCGATGCGCGATCGTTCGAGCTCGCGCAGTACCGTTACGAGGAAGGCCGGACGCTTTTTCTCGAATACGGCATTCGCTGCAAGGCGTGGGGCCATCCGGATTTTCCGCCGGCGGCGGTGCGGGAATATCTGATTTTGCGCGTCAAGGAACTTAACGGGACACAACCTCAACCTGGAGAATGACCATGAACAAGCATGCCACAACCGATATCTCGCCAAAATTGCTGACCAAGCTGGATCCGCATTCGCCCGCGATCAAGCTAACCGGTCCCAAAACTGCGGCCGTCAAGGCCGGCACGATCTTCGACGGCGTGTCCTTCGGCGCCGATACCGCCATCATCATGCCCGACGTCGGCCTCGAAACCGGTTGCGACTACGGCGTAATGTGCACTTTCGACCGCGCGCCTCAAGCCGTTAAACTGCTCGGTCCGGTTCTGGCCCACGACATCTATTTTGCCGGTTTCCATTTTGCGCCGGGCAGCAATGCACCGGCGCGCGTCGGCGGCGACGAAATTCCGGCGATCAATCCCCGATCGTTGTGGGATCTGGAGTATCGCCCCGCGGCGGATCCGCGCGGCATGGCGCTGTGCGAACGATTCGGCCTTAAATTCTGGGGCGACATCTACCTGCTTGGCGTCGACCACCACATCAATGGCACCAGCCAATTCGGCGCGACGATCGCGGACGGCGACGCGCCGCCGGTCAATCCCGCAACCGGCAAGAAGTACCGGAAGCTGGATTATCCGACCGCCGTCGCCGTGCTGGCGCATCACGGCAAGCAGCCGATGAGCTCGGACGAATTCCGGGCCTTTGCCTTCGGCGTCACCGAAAAAACCTCTCGCGCTGGCGATCCGCGGATAACCGGCCTCGATGCCGCGCGCACCAGCCAGGACGGCGCGATGCAGGCCACCGGCAATCTCTGGGTATGGGGCCATGACGGCGATCCCGACACGCCGCGCGCGTCCATCTTCGGTGGTTCGTGGTGGAGCGGCGAGGGCGCGGGCTCGCGCTTCGCGAACCTCGGCATCTGGCCCGACAACTCGAGCGAGAACATCGGGGCGCGCGGCCGCAGTGACCACCTGCAGCTTGACTAGCCGGCGCGACAGCGACGGCCCTTGCTTTTTTCAACGATGGAGACCCACAATGGATTTTGAAGTTCCGCTCAATCGACTGAAGTTTGGCCAGGAAGACGGCGCCGGCATCAACGCCCGCGTCACCGGCCGGCAGGAAAGCATCCCCGAACTGGCGGCGAATCTTCACGCCCGCGGCCAGATCGAAAACCTCGTGATCAAGTATTTCGGCGAGGACAATGGATTGCCGCTGCCGGAGGACTGGACAGGTACTTGCGACGTCTATTCGGTGAGCAACGGCAACCGGCGCCTGGCCGCCTTCCATCTGATCTACGGCGAGAGCAGTCCGCAGCCGATCCGCTGCACGCTGCGCGACGTCGACGAGGCCGGCGCGTTTGAGGATTCGCTGACCACGGCGGTCACCGCGCGGCAGTTGCATCCGGTCGACCAGTATGAGGCGTTCGCACGGCTGCGCGATCGCCACGACAAGACGGTGGAAGAGATCGCGCGGCAGTATGGCATGAGCGAGCGCGAAGTCGAGCAGGCGCTGGCGCTCGGGCATCTGTCGGCGAATATACGCGATGCCTGGCGCAAGGGCGAGATCAAGACGGAAGCCGCCAAGGCCTTCACCCTGGCGCCGGACCACAAGACCCAGGACAAGGTGCTCGACGATCTCCGGAATGACGCCGAGACGGGCCGCGGCTGCGATCTGATCGACGTCGACGGTGACGAAGTCAAGGAAGCCCTCAAGATCGGCCAGGACAATTCCGGTACGCTGGTCGAATTCGTCGGGATCGAGGTTTATGTCAATGCCGGTGGCAAGGTGACGCTTGATCTGTTCGGGACCGATCACAAGGTATCCGATGCCAAGCTTGCCAAGAAGCTGGCTATCGAACGGCTGGAGGCCGAGTGCAAACGCCTGAAAGAGCAGGGCTGGAGCTTTGCTTCAATTCACGACAGCGTCCGCAATCAGTACGACTACGGCAGATTGAAGGTCGAACCGCCCGCCACGGAGGAAGAGCAACGGAAGCTGGCCGAACTCAACGCCGTCTTCAACGTCGGTACCCATCGGGGCGACGGCCATTATGGTGCTGATTCGTTCGCCGAACTGACGACCGCGCAACAGGCGGCCTATCTGGCTTATTGGGATCTCGTTGAGGCGATCGAACTGCGCAGCTATCCACCGAAGTTGATGGCGAAGGCCGGCTGCTTCGTCAGCATCGACGGCGACGGATTTCTTGATGTCGAATATGGCCGCGTCAAGCCGGCGCAGAAACAGGCCGCTGTGGAGGAAACGAAAGCGGTGAAGCGCGAGACCGCGAAGGCGGTCAAGAAAGCCGCCGCGGCTTCCGGCAAGCCGGCACCCGAGTCGACCACGCTTTCCAACGCGCTGAGGGACCGTTTGGAGGCGCAGCTGGCGGCGGCAACCCGCGATGCGATCGCGGGCGAGCCCGAGCTCGCCCGTTCCGTACTGTTCGAGACGCTGGCCAGGACCATTTGCGCGCAGATCATTCCCGATCGGCCGTTTCACATGCCCGACGCGGTGCGAACCAAACTGCCGAGCATCCGGCAGGCGCTCAATGCCGGCGTGTTCAACACGGCGCTGGCCAAACGCTTCGATGCCGAGAATTATTTTTCCTCGGTGCCGAAGGGCATCGTGCTGAAGGCGATCGCGGAAGCAATCAACCCGGACGAAGCCCGCAAGGTCGCCGGTAAGACCAAGGCCGAGATCTGGAAGTTCGCGCTCGCCAACCTCGGCCCGACCGGCTGGTTGCCGAAGGAATTGCGCACTGTGCATTACGCCGGGCCCGGCTCGGAGCATTACAAGCCCAGCGCAGCGCGGGCGGCGATCGATGCGGCCGACAAATTGATGAAAGTGCCAACGCCGGCGCAATCGGCCGCGAAACGCCATCCAGGTCCAAGCCGCCGGTGAAGCAGGCGGCCGCGATCGAGAAGCCCGCGAAAAAGACCGCCGCGAAAAAGAAAGCGGCCTGATCGGCAGCAGCTCCAACCGGACGCATCACATGGCAGGGGAGTTACACGACGGCATAGTGGCGTTCCGGCCGCTATCGCCCGGGCGTGAACAGATCGTGCTGGGCCGGATTCCGGTCGGCGAGGTCGGACCGGTGCACGATCCGCGCTCGCAATATCCGGTGTGCTTCCGGATCAGCCTTCCCTACGCGTCCTCGAGCGCCTGGATGCCGGCGCGCAGCATCGAGGACGCCCGGCACCAGGCGATCGAGAAAATCAACGACTGGCTCAATGCGGCCGGGCTGACGCCCCTTGGCGTCATGCCCGACGCGACCGGCGCGACGGCTTCGTCGTCGCCGGCGCGGGCAACAGGGAGGGGTGGAGCGACATGACCGATATAACAGACCCCGAAGTTCAGCGTATCTTCGATTCCGTCGCCCTCTTGATCAAGGGCGAGCTGTTCGTTCATTCGATTGTCGCGCTGCGCGAACTGCTTTGCGCGAGCCTCTGCGGCGCGGTCGATCATGCGGACGATGCGCTGGACCTGAAAAATGAGGCATCCCTCGAGATCGAGCGCTCGATCCATGAGAATTTTGAGCATTACCGAACCCAGCTTGTTCTGGAAAAAGTCTCGCCGCAGCAGGATCTCTTCGCCGAACCAGCGCCTGTCGTTCCGGAACGCGTCGCGCCACCAGCGGTGTCGCCGCGGGAACTGGCACGTGGGACCTGGGTGCACGCGCTGGCTTGCCGCGATTTGGTGACCGATCTCGGCTCGCTTCGCGAAAATGCCGGCCAGATCGTTGCTCCGCTGTTCGAGTATCAGCGCGATATTCTGATTGAGATTCTGTCAGCCGAATTTCAGGCAGTTGAAGCGGAGCTCTCCATTGACGTTGGTTCGGAGACACCATGAAGCCGCCCGGCAAAACATCGCTCGCCCGGATGCAGCGCACCGCGATGCTCGAGGCCGAACGGATCGAGATCAGCCAGGACGGCCGCGTCCGCTGCGGCATGCTGAAAGAACCGATGCCGAACCAGGTCGAGCTGCGCGACGACTTTATAGGCATGGTGCGTCTGATCGACGTGATCCATAGCGATGACGTCCTATACGAGCGCGTGCTGGCGGCGTTGCGCCGGACATCGCCGATCCCGGAGGTTCGTCCGCTCGATCCCGACAAGGATGTCGCCGTCGACGCGGAGGCGGCTGCGTCATGACTGCGCGCACGATTTGGTATGTGCTTTGCGAACTTCGGAATCCCTCGCCCGAGCCGTTCGCTGTCTTGAGCGTTGATATCACCGCGCGCGAGGGCGACGGCTTGGTCGCCACGATCGTGTCTCTGCACGCGCTCCGGGAAGAAGCCGAACGGATCGTCCACGAATTCAACGAAGGGCCACTGTCGTGAGCCGCTTCACCCCGCAGGACCTCGACGACATCAAGGCGCGCAATCCGCTGGCCGACATCGCCGGCGGCTATGTCAAGCTGCGCCGCGTCGGCGGCCGCCTGGTCGGCCCGTGCCCGATCTGCGGCGGCCGGGTGACGTCGCAGCGCTTCGAGATCCTCGACAATGGCGAGAGCTGGGTCTGCGCGGTCTGTCAGGACGGCGGCGACGTCATCCGCCTGGTGCAGCTGGTCGAGGGTTGCGATTTCCTCGGCAGCATCGAGCGGCTCGGCGGTCGCGCTACGCCGGATCCGGCGGCCGCCCAGAAGCTGTTCGAGGAGCGGGAGCGCAAGCGCCTGCAGCGCGAAAAAACCGCCGCGGGGTATCGCGAGGCCGAGCGCAAGCGCCTCAACCGGATGTGGAAGTCGGCCGTCAAGGATCTCGCCGGAACGCCGGTCGAGGGCTATCTCAGAGGCCGCGGCCTGCAGCTGCCGGCATCATGCCCAGGCCTGCGCTATCTGCCCGCGGCGCCGTACTGGCATGGCGAGGTGATCGATTCGAGGGGCCACACGTCGCCGCGGCAGATCCATGCCGGCCCCGCGATGCTCGGCGCCTTCATCCGCGCCGACGGCACCTTCGGCGGCCTGCATACGACCTGGCTGGAAGATTACGGCGCCCAGCTTGAATTCGTCGAGGCCGAGCAGCAGACCTTGCGGCTGTTCCGCAAGATCGAACTTGCGGATCCCGCGACCGGCGAGGTGCTGAATTCGAAAAAGATGCGCGGTTCTAAAAGCGGCGCCCATATCACGGTGACGTCGCTGAATCCCTCGCCGCGAGCGCTGATCATCGGCGAAGGGATCGAGACCGTGCTGGCGGTATGGACGGCCTTCAAGATTGCCGGCCGCGCCACGACCGACACCGAATTCTGGGCCGCCGGCGACCTTGGCAATCTCGCCGGCCGGGCGATCCGCGCCATTCCGCACCCGACCCTGAAGCGGCCGAACGGGCGCGCCATGACGGTGCCCGATCGCTATCCGGATCCGGACGACATTGGTTTGTCGATTCCTGACAGCGTCGAGGAACTGATCCTGCTCGGCGACGGCGACAGCGAGCCGCTGTTGACCGAATGCGCGATGGAGCGGGCGGCGCGCCGCTACGCAAAGCTCGGCCGCAGCATTCGGATCGCGTTCGCGCCGGCGGGGCGGGATTTTAACGATGTGCTGCGGGGCGAGGCGGCGTGAGTATGCATCAGACGCCCATTGGAAAGAGCCAGGTTCATCTGACGCCGCGGCGCATTCTTGACCCGTTGGGTAAATTCGATCTCGATCCCTGTGGCAACGATCCCCGGCCTTGGGACACGGCGAGCGTGACCTATACGGAAGCCGACGATGGTTTGAAACTGCCCTGGTTCGATCGAGTTTGGCTAAACCCGCCGTTTCATCGTTTCCAGATTGCCGCGTGGATTCGTCGAATGGCGGCTCACAATCGCGGCATCATCCTGGTGCACGCGCGGACTGAGACCGATTGGTTCAATATCATGCGCGACAGCGCAACAGCGCTGTTTTGGATCGCCGGCCGGGTGATTTTCTGCCGGCGGGACGGGTCGCCGCAGATCATTACTAAACCGACATCAAAATATTTCGGCAAAAGCGCGAATTCAGGCGCGCCAGTTGTGCTGGCGGCTTTCGGCTTTGAGGACAGCGACGCGCTTTCCGCTCTGCCAGCGCCATTCGAGGGAGCCGAACTCGGCAAAGGCTTGTTCGGCCGTTTCGATCCGCTGCTATTTCAGCGGTTCGTTTTGATCGATGCGTTTAGCGACGCGACCTGGCGGGAACTCGTCGCGGACATATTGGCTGCGCACGACGGTCCTGTCGCGGTTTCGGAACTCTATCGAGCGTTTCGAGATCATCCTCGCACCAAATCGAATCCCAACTGGCAGGCCAAGCTAAGACAGACGCTTCAACGCGGAGCCGGCAAGAGCGTCGGCCGCGATCAGTGGGTCGCCGCATGAACGCCGGCGCCAATGCCATCCTAGCGATCGTCGACGCGGCGCCAATCTTCGTCGACGCTCCGCCGGAGGATCCGGCAGCTCGCGCCGAGGCGATCCGCCGGCTCGGCCTCGCCGAGCTCGACGCGGCGATCTTAGCTGTGCGCGAGGCCACCGATGAGGCGAGGGGCCTGGTGCTGTCGGGCGCCGCGCAGCGCCTGGGCCAGCTCGCGGCCGCCGGCGCGCTGAACGAGGGCTTTGCCAGGGAGATGCTGGTGGAGGGCGCCGGCGCGTGCGGCCTGATCCGCGACGACGGTTTGAAGGCGGTCAAAAAGACGATCGCGGACGGCGTGAAGCTCGGCAAGAAACAGCCTCGCGATCTATCGGAGGTGCGCGGCGTCGCTCTTGCGACGCTTCGTGCACCTCATTCAGAAAGGCGGCCGCGTGAAGCGGCCGACCATGTTCCTTCCTCCGTTGTCGACCAGGCCGCGGATGTTTCGGCGCCATTGTCGTCGTCCTTTTTTGTCGCCGCCCCCGCGCCCCCCAACGAGGGAGGCGAATCGGACATACCCTCCCAAACGGGAGCATTGTCGCCGGATGCTTCTGCTGCGGGGGGTGCAGGGGGGAGCGCCCGAGCCGACGGAGCGAGCGCGACGTCGTCAGCAAATGGCGCCAATGGAAAAGGCAAGCCGCCACGCGCTGTGGAAACCGAACGACGTCGCAACATGCGGCTGGCTTTTTTCCCGCTCACCGACCTCGGCAATGCCGAACGGTTTCGTGAGCGCTATCTCGATAAGTTGCTGTGGTGCCCGGCGCTGGGCTGGCTCGCCTGGGACGGCAAGCGCTGGAGCCGCGACGGCGCCGACGATCTGGTCAAGATCGCCGAACATGACACGGTGCGCGCGATTCAGGACGAGGCGGACGAGGTTCGCGAAAGCGGCGACAAGGATGCGATCTCACACCCGACCGGCGCGCGCGATTTTGTGTTCAAGACCGATCGCGACGGCAACAAGACGATGTATTCCGACAAGATCGCGAGCTGGGGCCGCGCCTCGGAAGCGCTCAACAAGCTCGGCGCGCTGTCCAAGCGCGGCGCGCCGTATTTCGCGATCGGCGTCGAAAAGCTCGATGCCGACAAGATGAAGATCAACGTTAATAACGGCACGCTGGTGGTGGCGCGGAAGAGCGATGGCGATTACGTCAGCTTCCAGACGCACGATCCGGGCGATCTCATCACCAAGATTTCGCCGGTCGATTACGATCCGAAAGCCGAATGCCCGCTTTACGACAAGTTCATCGGGCGCGTGCAACCGCTGGAGCCGATGCGGGTTTTCCTGCATCAATGGTTCGGCCTGTCGCTGACCGGCGACGTCACCGAGCAGAAACTGATGTTTCTCTACGGCAAGGGTGCCAACGGCAAATCGGTGCTGGTCGACGTGGTGTCCTACGTCGCCGGCGACTATGGCGAGACGGTGCCGATCGAGACCTTCCTCGACCACGGTAAATCGCGCAACGCCGGCCAAGCGACGCCGGATCTCGCCATCCTGCCCGGCGTTCGGATGTTGCGGACCTCGGAGCCGGAAAAGAATTCGCGGCTCGCGGAAGCCATGCTCAAGCTGATCACTGGCGGCGAACCGATCCAGGCGCGGCACCTCAACCGCGATTTCTTCAAGTTCTATCCGCAGTTCAAGATGACGATCTCCGGCAATTACCGCCCCGGCATTTCCGGCGCCGATGAAGGGATCTGGCGCCGGCTGCGGCAGGTGCCGTTCAATGTCACCATCCCCAAGGAAGAGCGCGACATCCACCTGCCGGAAAAGCTACGCGCCGAGGCGAGCGGTATTCTCAACCGGCTGCTCGATGGCCTGCGCCTATGGTGCGACAAGGGGCTGATCGAGCCGGAAGCGGTGACGCAGGCGACCGCCGAATACCGCTCGTCGTCCGATCCGCTCGGTCGCTTTCTGTCGATGTGCGTCGAAGACAGTCCCGGCGAGCGCGTGCAGTCGAGCGTGCTCTATCAGGTGTTCGAAGCCTGGTGCAAATCGTCCGGCGAAACGGCATGGAAGCAAAAAGGCTTCTCGCTCGCGATGGAAGAGCGCGGTTATAAACGCAAGCATTCCGATGTCACGTGGTTCGTTGACATCAAGCTGATTCGGTATGTGCATGACTTCGTCGACAGCGACGGTCAACCGGTGAAGATCGACCAGAACGGCAAGAAGGCTGCAGAGAAGGATGTGGGCGATGTCGAGTTCTGAAAAACGACGCGTTCAAGTGCTCAAGCCCGACGGGCGAGAGCTTCGCGTCAAAGTCTATTTCATCCTCTGCAAGACCACTGGCCTGGTAAAATGCGGGGTGGCGCTCCGGCCGCAGAAACGCCTGGCGACCCTTCAGGTCGGCTCGCCTACGCGGCTGGAGCTGATAGCAGAGCTGGACGGCAACGAGCGGAGGGAAAGAGCCATTCACAAGCGCATAGAGCAGCACCACTCGCACGGAGAATGGTTTCACTATGCGACGCGGGTGCGCGACATCATCATCCTCGAAATGACTTCTCATTTTTGCAGCGACGATGACCCGGACGTCGATCCGGCCATTGTTTTCAACCAGCAATGTGCACGGCAAAAGTTGGATCGCACGCTTCCACCTCCGATCGATCCGCCCGACCCTCCCAAAATCGGGAGGGAAACTGGAAAATAAGCCGTTGAATTGATTGCGTTCGGGAGGGTTGGGCGGATTGGGTGGATTTTTCTCTATGTACATGCGCGCGGGCGCAGGCGCACACGGAACATGAACTGCAATAATCCACCCGATCCACCCATTTTGATAAAATGATCTTAGAACGGCCTGTGTACCAAGGGTTTCTAACCGGGAGGGTTTCTAAAATGATTGTCAGTGACCCTCCCAAACCCTCCCAAGTTTGGTTGTTCTGATCTGGAACAACCAAAAACGGTTCTCGGCAGGAACCGTTTCGAAGTGAGTGAGACCGGCAGTTGCCGGAAGGCCAGCAAATCGAGGGGAAATCGAGATGTTGGAGATTGATCATGAACGTGCGGGACCAGAGTTACCAAAAAGGCCAGGTGGTCGGTTATGTCGAAACAGCCAAAAGTGCCTCGACGTCGCCAGCCGCGAAAATCTGGCATCTTGTGCAGATCAGCGATGGTCTTGACGGCGCGGGCGTCGATTTTCTGCGCCGGCTGCAGATCGAGTTGTACCGGCCGCTGATCAGGAGCCTGAAGCCGGTGCCGCGCAATACGCTTTCGAAGGCGCAGCGCAAGTCGCCGATCAAACCGATGCGGGAAAAGATCGAACCGTTTTTTCCCGGCTATGCCTTCATCGACTATTCGCAAGCCGGCGAGCGCTGGCGCGAGATCTTCAAGATGACCCACATTCGCGGGCTGGTCTGTGCCAACAACCTGCCGGTCGAAGTGCCGTGGAAGATGATTGCCGAAATTCAGGGCCTCGAGGTCGCCGGCGCGGTGCCAGCGGTCACCAGGCTGTTCGAAATGCCCTACATCCTAGGCGAGCGCGTTCGCGTCGCCAACGGGCCGTTTGCCTCGTTTCCCGGCACGATCGAGGAATTGCCGGTGCTCAATTCCCAGCAAATGGTAAACGCAGCGCTGGAAGATCTTGACGACTCAGTTCGCGTTCATCTACTGGTCGATCTGTTCGGACGATCGACACGGGTTGTGCTTTCTCTTTCCGACATCGAAAAGATCTAGCCACCCCTGCAGCCACCCCCTAACCACCCGGGCTGCTGCTGCATTGGAACACAAAGCCCCGCCGTCGCGCGGGGCTTTTGCTTTGATAGGTTACCAGCATCTTCCCGAGGGCAATACCGCGCCGTCCGCAGTTCACGCTGCGGGCGGCGTTTTCGTTTGGCGTAGGGTGTGCGGCAAACGTTTTGAATAGCCGCTGCCCATCTTGGGCGTTTCCTCCCCAGACTGGCTCGCCTGCGGCAATGCAGGCGAGCCGATCTTTCCCGAAGGCGTCCGGTGAAACTACGTACCATCGGTCGCAAGCTGCGACCGTCCACACATTGCGGCCCGGTCGTCGTTCGCGAGAAGCGAGCCGATCCGTTCTATCTGTCGAAGGAATGGAAGGCCCTGATAGCAAAGCTCATCAGGCAACGGGGGCGGCGCTGCGAGGATACTGAGCACGATCCCTCAAAACCACGGGACGGTGTCCGCATCTTTGGCGACCATGTCCAAGAGATCAAGGATGGTGGCGCGCTGCTCGACCCCGTGAACATCATGCTTCGTTGCTCCTTCTGCCATGCCAGGAAGACAGCGTCCGCAGCATTCGACCGCGCAAGGGGGTAGGGGGTTTATTTCCTTACAATAACCCGCCCTGCAACCCGCCACATAGTCACGCGCAAAACTTTTTTCTGAGCCCAGAGCTTTGATTATTCAAAGCACAATCAAAGAAATCAAACGGCCCCATGAGCAAGAGCGCCAGTGCGGCGCCGGCCAAGTCGAAGCGTGGCGGCAGCCGCCCTGGCGCCGGCCGGAAGCCGAAAGGTCACAAGGCCACGTCGGCACTGCCGGCGCTCGACCTGGAAGCGGCGCTGGCGGCTCCAGCGCCCGACGACATCGAGTCGACGGCTCAGGCGTATTCGCGCGGCGCGATCGCCTCGCTGGTGAAGCAGCTCTGCCACGGCAAGAGCGAGACCGCGAAGGTGAACGCCGCGAACGCCATCCTCGACCGCGGCTATGGCAAGCCGTCCGTCGACGTCGGCGGCCTCTCGCAGCTCTCACTGTTCGGAGGCATCCGGCCAGCAGCTGTCGTCGGCGATGAGATCCGCGTCGAGGCGAGGAAGTACGCCAACCTGGCGATCGAGGTACTTGGCTCGATCGCCACGCGCGGCGAAACAGAGGGCGCGAGGGTTTCGGCGGCGAAGTCGCTGCTCGATCGGGGAGTGGGGACCGTCCAGGTCGCTAAGGTGCCGGAAGGCCTGCAGCCGAAGGCACTCGGCAAGAAGGAAGAGGCCGCCGTCGTCGCCCGGAACGCTGCCGCCGGCAAATATGCGCCGCCGCCGCCGCCCGGCTCGATGCGAACCGGAACGGTGCAATGAATTTTGTGCCGAGCTGGTCGACAGCATGCCCCGACTGGAAAGAACGCATCGTCAATCGGCAATCGCTGGTGACGTTCGATGCGCTTTTTCCCGATGAGGCAGAAGCTGCGCTATCGATTTTCCGAGACCTGCACATCGTCGATGTGCCTGGACGCCCCACCATCGAAGAGTGCTGCCTGCCGTGGGTTTATGACCTACCGCGCGCGCTGTTCGGTTCCTATGACGCAGAGGGTATATCCGGCGCGGCCAATCTCGGTCGCAGACTGATCCGATATTTCTTCCTTTGCGTTGGCAAGAAAAATACCAAGTCGACCTTGGCCGCCGGCATCATGGTGACCGCCTTGATGCGCAATTGGCGCGAGAGCGGCGAGTTCTACATCCTGGCGCCGACCAAGGAGGTCGCGGACAATTCGTTTTTCCCGGCGCGCGACATGATCCGCGCCGACGAGAAGCTGACCAGCCTGCTGCACGTCCAGGACAGCCAGCGGCTGATCACCCATCGCACTACGGGAGCTTTCCTCAAGGTCGCCGCGGCCGACAGCGAGACGGTGTCGGGCAAGAAGACGATTGGCCTCTTGATCGACGAACTCTGGCTGTTCGGCATGCGCGCCAACGCGGAATCGATGATCCGCGAAGCGGAGGGAGGACTGAATTCGCGACCCGAAGGCTTCGTGATTTATCTGACGACGCAGTCGCCGAAGCCACCATCCGGTATCTTCGACCAGAAGCTGAAGGATTTTCGCGATATCCGCGACGGCAAGCTGGTCGACCCGCAGAGTCTGCCGATCATCTACGAATTTCCGGAGGAGATGATCAAGTCGAAGGCCTATGAGAACTTCGATAACTGGTACATCCCTAATCCGAACTGGAGCAAGTCGGTCGATCCGGTCTTTCTCAAGGGTAAGCGCGCCGAGGCGCTGCGCGCCGGCAAAGCTTCTGTCATCGACTGGGATGCGAAGTTTCTCAACGTCCAGGCCGGCATGTCGCAGCGCGCCGACGGCTGGGCCGGCGCCGAAGTCTGGGACCGCGGCATCGACCCGACGTTGACACTGGAGACGCTGCTGGAGCGCAGCGAAGTCGTCACGATCGGCCTCGACGGCGGCGGCAATGACGACCTGCTCGGCATCGGCGTGATCGGGCGCGAGAAGAAGACCAAACGCTGGCTGGGCTGGGCGCACGCCTTCATCTCGGACATCGGTGCCGAACGGCGCAAGGCCAACACCGAGGACTACAATCGCTTCAAGAAGGAAGGCACGCTGACGGAATTCTGCTTCGTCGACGGGTTCGCCGGCGTGGATATGACGAAGCTGCCGGACGGTTACGATCCGCCGCTGCCCGATGATATCCAGTACATCGTCGATCTTGTGGTGAAGGTAAGGGACTTTGGACTACTCGCCCAGGTTGGCGTCGACGCCGCCGGCATTGGCGGCATCGTCGATGCGCTGGCGAAGATCGATATTACGCAGGACGCCGAGACGCTCGACGCGGTCCGGCAGGGCATCGGCCTGATGGGGGCCTTCAAGACCCTTGAGCGCAAGCTCGGCGACCGGACGTTCCTTCACTGCGGCTCCGAGCTGCTCAACTGGTGCGTCGGCAATGCGCAAGTGGTCTTAACCTCGACCGCTTCGCGCATCGCGCGCGAGGAAGCCGGGTTCGGAAAGATCGACCCCTTGGTGGCGCTGTTCAACGCCGCGCATCTGATGTCGCTGAATCCGGAACCGTCGAATGGCGGACCGTCCGTCTATGAGAAGCGCGGCTTCCTGGTGGTCTGATGGGCATTGCCAAGTCAATCGGCGCCGGCATCGGCACGGTGTTCAAGGCACTCGGCGGGGCGTCATTCCCCTCACAGGGCTACCTGCCGACACTGGGTTCGACGCCCTCGGCGACCGGGCTGCTGATCAGCCAGGGCACCGCGATGTCGGTGGGCGCGCTGTATGCCTGCGTGACCATTCGATCACAGGACATGGCGCGCTGTACGCCCCGAATCTACAAGCCAAAAGATGATGGCAGCCGCCAGATCGTCACCAATCATCCGATGGCGAAGCTGCTGAAGCGGCCGAACCGGCAGCAGACCTGGTTTGAATTTTCCGAGCAGATGAATGCCGCCTATCTCTTGCGCGGCAACGCCTACGCCGCGAAGATACGCAACAGCAAAGGCCAGATCACCGAACTGATCCCGATCAACCCGGACGCCGTCCTGGTGATGGAATCGGTCAACGGAGAGATTTTCTACAACGTCAACCGCATCGGGCTCTGGCAGATCGCGATGCTGCGGGATTTTCCGCCGACCATCGCGCAGGAAGACATCGTTCACCTGCGCGGGTTGTCGTTCAACGCGCTGGTGGCGATCTCGACCATCGGCATGGCCCGCGATGCGATCGGCGTCGCGATGGGGCTGGAGCAGCAGGCCGCGCGCTGGATGGCGAACGGTTCGCGGCCCAGCATCGTGCTGGAATCGAGCAAGACGGTTTCGGAAGCGGCCGCAAAGCGCCTGAAGCAGCAGTGGGACGAATTGAAGGCCGGTCTGCAGAACACCGGCAACACCGTCGTCCTCGAGGAGGGCATGAAGGCGACCGCGTTGCAGCTGACCTCCTCCGATCTCGCCTTCATCGAGCAGCGCCAGTTTCAGCTCGGCGATATCGCCCGCTTCTATCGGATCCCGCCGTTCAAGCTTGGCCTCGAGCAGCTCCGCGGCGTCAACCTGGTTCAGGTCAACCAGGAATACGTCAACGACACCATCGCGCCGGATCTCGATCGCTGGGAACAGAAGCTGGACTATGAGCTCGGGCTTTCGGACGAAGGTCTCGAAATCGGACTGGACGAGAGCCGCCTGCTGCGCACCGATATCCTGACCCGCTACAACATCGGCCGGATGGGTACGTTGTCGGGCCTGATCGCAACCAACGAGTTCCGCGCCGGCGAGCGCTTGCCGCCGGTGCCGGGTGGCGATGAGGTTCGCGCGCCGGTCAATCTCGCCTCGCTTGGCAGCGACGCGACCGGAACGGCGCCGGACAACAATGGACGGCCGGCCGCCGGCAATCTGCCGGATCCGGTTGCGGAGCCTGGCGGCAACAACGCCGATAGCGACGACGAAGAAAAGATGCGCCGCGTTTCGAAGACCGTAGCGGAACTGCAGCAGTTGCTGGGCGGCTTTCGCAAGCGAAAGACGATCGGCGAGGACGCGAACGCGAATTTCATCGCAACGCTTCGCGGCGAAACGGTCGGTCTCGACCAGCCGGTCAACTAGGGGTTTGACGAGATGATCCGAAAGGATATGCCGCTTTCCGTCGTAGCGATTGGCGACGGTCTCTCGGATCGGCAGATCCGCGTCCGCGCCTCGAGCGGCGTTGTCGATCGCGCTGGGGATATCCTCGTTCCCAAGGGCTGTTTCCTTCGCAAGAAAGTCTTCCCGGTTCTGGCGGACCATGATGCGAAGATCCATTCCCTCGTAGGCAGCGCAGCCATCACCATCTCGGAGACCGAGGTGGATGGCCTCATTACATTTCTCGACAAGGGCATTTCGGCTCTCGCCGATGAGGTTTGCGCAAAATACAAGGCGGGTGTTGCGACAGATGTTTCGGTTGGCTTCGACCCGATCGAATTCGAACCAATTGGCAAGACAGGTGGCTTCAAATATCTGCAATGGGAATTACTGGAGCTCTCCTGTGTCGTCGTGGCTTGCAACTTCGAGGCCGTGACAATCGCCCGCTCGTTGCCGTCGAAGACCAAGGCCGATTCCGAATGGAAGGTCGGGGCATCGCGCAATCTCACCATCGACGAGGATTCAAGCTGGGATGGCCCGGATGCCGAAGCCTCGATCTTCGCGCATTGCGGCTTCGACGGAGACAAGCCCGACACCAATTTCGCCCGCAAGGGCTTTCTGGTCTACGACGCCTCGGCACCGGCCCTGAAGGGCTCGTACAAGCTGCCGTTCGCCAAGGTGAAGGATGGCCGCTTGGTCGCGCTCAAGAGCGGCATTCGCGCCGCGGCTTCGCGCCCGCCGCAGACCGACATTCCGGACGCTGCGGCAAAAAAGGCGCGCGCCGTCATCGATCATTACGAAGCCAAATTCAGCGACGATGGCAAGGGAGCTTCCGCCATGAAGATCAAGTCCGCCACCATCGTCACCAAGGGCATGTATGGCTGCGCGCAGCTAGCATCGATGCTTGAGGATCTGGGCTGGGCGGTGATGTCTTCCGCCTGGGAAGCGGAGATGGAGGGCGACGGCAGCAAGGTCCCGGCCATGCTGGCGGAAGGGCTTCGTGTCCTGGCCGACGCCTTCGTGGCGATGTCGCAGGAAGAAGTCGCAGAATTGCTCGCCAATGTTTCACCCGACGGTGACAAGGCTGCGCGCGCCAAGGTTCTGAAGTCTCTTTTGCCGAAGGCACAAAAGGCCGGCCGGCGCTTCAGCCAGGCGAACCAAGCCCATCTCGACGCCATCGACAAGTGCACCAAGGCGATGGACGCGTGCCGCGAGAAGATGGCCGATCTTCACGACGAGGCAGGCGGCCACACGGAGGAACTGAAGGGCCACATCGACGAGATGAAGGGACATCTCAAAGCGATGACGGGCTCGAAGGCCGCTGACAATACCGATCATCTCGACGAAATGTCGAAGTGCACCGACAAGATGGAAACCTGCTGTGCCAAGGCCGCCCACCTGCACGATTATCTCCACGACCACATGGAAGAGCTGCAGCAGCACATCGAGGAGACCGGCGAGCACGTCAAGGCCATGCAGGGCGACGACGACGGCAAGAAAAAGCCCGACGCCGATGAAACCGACGATGACGACGACGGCAACGACGATGGAGAGCTCGCCGCGGATGTCGATGGTCGCAAGCGGGTGCTGGAGCTGCCCGCCAAGGCCTGACGAAATTTCCCGGCGACACGCCGGACCAAGTTGAAGGGCGACACGCCCGCATCGCCGACATGGTGATGACGACCGCTGCCGACATGGCGCGTGGACGAAACCCCTTTCACCCTTTTCAAGGATACGCATCATGACGATCGCAGCCGTGCGCGCCGCGCGCGCCAAGGCGCTCGAGGAGCTGAACGCTCTTCGTCTCGCCGACTACACCAAGATGAAGACCGTCGGCGAAAAGCCGAAGAAGGATTTCAAGATCGGCACCGACGACGTCGAGTTCGCCCGATTGAAGAAGTCGATCGAGGACATCGACCTCAAGATCAAGGCGACCGAAACCGAATTCGACGCCGAGATCGATCGCCTGCAGGCGATGCAGGACCTGGAGCGCAAGTCGCTGGTACCGGTGAACGGCCAGGACCGCCCGCTCGTTCCCGCGACCGCCAATGACGATCCCTGGACGTCGGAATCCGCTGCCAAGGCCCGCGGTCTTGTCACCAACAAGGGTCTGGTGATGGGCGGCATCGCCAAGATGATCGGCCTTGGCCACGGCTCGTTCTACGAAGCGCGCCAGCACGCCAAGGAGATCTACGGCGAGAACCACCCCATTACCAAGGCATTGCTCGCCGGCGTCGGCGCCTCGGGTGGCTTCATGGTGCCTCCGGAGTACATCAACGAGATCATCGAACTGTTGCGGCCTTTGGCGGTCGTTCGCGCCTCCAATCCGCGAACCATGCCGATGCCGCGCGGCACCATGACCTTGCCCGCCCAGACTCAGGCCGCGACCGCGACCTATTCCGGCGAAACCGCGACCATCACGGCTTCCCAGCAGCAGCTCGGCCAGATTGTCGCCACCTACAAGAAACTGACGGCATTGGTGCCGGTCACCAACGATCTGATGCGCTATTCCGATCCGGCCGCCGACGCCTTCGTGCGCGACGACCTAGTGAAGGTGATGGCGCTGCGCGAAGATCTCGCGTTCATGCTCGGCGACGGCACCCTGGATACGCCGCGCGGGTTCATTTCGTTCGCGAACATGTGGGCCTTGCAGAATGCCGGCACCCAGGGCCTTTGGTCGGCGACCGCGAATTCGACCGCGGCCGTCGGCGGCAACTTCATCACCTCGACGTTGGCCTATACGCTGGCAACCGCGGCAGCCGAGCTCGGCGGCCTGGTCAACAAGCTCGATACCGCCAATGTCCCCGATATGCGCCGGGTGTGGTTCTTCCATCCCCGCATCTTCAACTACCTCAACAACGTGCAGAATTCGCTCGGCGTCTATGTCTACCGGGACGAACTGTCGCGCGGCACGCTGCTGGGTTATCCGTTCAAGAAGTCGACCCAGATCCCAATCAATATCTGGGACACGACCGGCACCAACAAGGACTGCTCGTTCATCTTCCTGGTGGAGATGACCGACGCCATGATCCTGGATGCGATGACCATGGAGCTCGCGGTGTCCCGCGAGGGCATGTACATCGACTCCACCGGTGCGACGGTCTCGGCCTTCCAGAAGGATCAGACCATCATCCGCGCGATCCAGGAGCACGACTTCCAGATGCGGCATCCCGCATCGATTGCGGTCGACCAGTTCGTTCGTTGGGCGCCCGCGATTAGCTGATCGCTCTGAATCCGACCGGCAACCGCCTCTCGTAAAACAGAGGCGGACGCTTTTCCCCTTTCCCTCTTTCTCAAGGACATCACGCTCATGAGCGATATCGTACTTCAGAAAAATCTTGGTGCCTTGATCGACACCAAGTCGCTGCTTAGCGCTCCGTATTCCTGGACCGCCGGCGGTGGATCCGACTCGATTTCCTTCACCTCGTCTTCGGTCGATCGCGAGGGCCTTGCAACCGGCTCGATGCCGCTGTCGTGCGACATTGAGGTCTTCTATTCGGCGACGCTTGGGTCGGGGCAGACGCTGTCCTTTTCCCTCGACGTGCAGACCGGTCCGGACAACTCGACATGGACCGACTATGCGACCGAAGCGTCGACCGTCGTCGTCACCGGACCTTCCGGAGGTGGCCTTGTCAGCGGCGTCGCCAGGTTGGTCGTTCCGTCCTCGAACAACCCCGGCAACACCCCCGGCATCAGCCTCGCCGGTGCCAATCGATACCTTCGTGTGGCGGGCATTCCGCACATGTCGCGGACCGGCACTGACACCGCGGTCATTCAGGCGATCGGCATCACCTTCGGCGGCTTCGACCAGCTGGTCGCGCCGGCGACCTGATCGCTGGTTACTCTTCGAGAGATATCGCTGCGGGGCGTCCGTCCCGCAGCGCTCCATCAAGTTCTGTCAGGAGCGAGTATGTCCGATCTCGACCCGGTAGCGTTGGCCAGGCTGGAACGCGCCCGATCGCGTGCGGTGATGATCTGCACGCCAGTCGCCCGCTCGCCTTGCCTGGAATATACCCTGGCGTTTGCGGAAACCTCCGTGCATCTGCTGCAGACCGGAATCCGGCAATGCAGCCAGTTCGTGGTCGGATCGTCGAATCTTCCCCGCGCGCGCAACGAGCTCGTGGCGCGCTTCCTTGCCTCCGACTGCGACGACCTGATCTTCATCGATGACGATATGGGTTGGAAGCCGGAAGCGATCGTGCGCCTATTGGCCTCCGACAAGGAAGTGATCGGGGGCGTGGGGCGCAAGCGGGTCGACAAGCCGAACAGCGATCCGAATGTTTGGTGCGTGCATTTTGAAGCCGGCGCCGAAGGCCATCTCGACCAGGACGCCATGGGCGCGGTCAAGGTGCTAGCGGTCGGTACTGGACTCCTGAAGATTTCACGCTCCGCCCTCGAGCAGCTTAAGTCCGCGCATCCGGAATGGAAGCGCGACGGCCACGAGGGCATGAGCGCCGCCGTCAAGGCGAATTACTTTCAGTTTTTCCGCTTCGATCCCGACGACACCAGCGAGATGGGCGAGGACTTTGTGTTTTGCCGCCGCTGGCGGGCCCTTGGCGGCGAAGTCTGGATCGACCCGACCATCTGGCTCTCGCACATCGGCAACCGGGCCTATTCGGGCTGCATTTCCGAGATGCTGCGCTCGACGCCGAAACTGATGGAGGCCGCGGAATGAAGCTCGTGACATTCAATCGCGCCATGGCGCCCTACGGTGCCGGCGAGACCAAGCTGGTATCCGATGAAATCGCAGCTAGCCTCGAGGCCGAGGGCTCTGTTTCCAGCGCCGTCGATTGGCCGGCCGCGCAAGCCGAGCCGGAGTCATCGCGCCCCGGGATGAAACCGCGGCTGTCTGTGCCTGCGCGGCGCCCGCAGAGCTATCTGACGAAGTAAGATGGCGCCCACCATCATCAAACGCGTGCTGGCTCCGACGCCCGGCTGGTACGCGAACCAGAAGCCCTACGATCTTATTGATCTGGCGACGGTGAAGTCGATCCTCGGCATCACCAACACCAACTCGGACAAGAATCTTTCGCTCTTCATCACGCAGGCATCGAGCGCGATCCGGAAGTATTGCAACCGCACGTTCCAGATCCAGACTTATCTCGAATGGCTGTGGTCGCAGCGCGATCCCTACCCATGGCAGCTGCCCTCCGGCTTCAAGCCGCTGCAGTTGCAGGAATGGCCGATCGCTGGCTCGCCGTGCATCGCCCTCGACGCCGCGCCGACCGCGCCCGGGGCGCTCGCGGCGGTCGCCGGAGGCACATTGGCGGCCCAGAACTACTTCGTTCGCATTAGCTACACCACGCCGACCGGCGAGACGCCGATGTCGCCGGAGGCGAATCTGGTGATTGCGGCCGACAATTTGCTGCAGGTCGCAGCGCCGCCGGCGGATCCGAACGCGCTGGCGACCGGCTGGAATGTCTATGTCGGCACGGCTTCCGGTGCCGAGACCAGGCAGAACGCCGTGCCGCTGGCGCTGAACGTATCGTGGACCATGAGTGCGACCGGAGTTCAACCTGGGCCTGCTCTGCCGACATTCATCTCGGTGACCTTGAACGCCAACGTCAACAATTCGAACATCAGCCTGATCCCGCAGAATTTGATCGAGGGCCAGGACTTCGACGCGGACTACAGGAAGGCCCAGCTCTCCCGCCTCTTCAACGACGGCTACCCCTGCAAATGGGAAATGCTGCCGATCCAGATCGTCTATCAGGCGGGCTACGCCAAGGGCGATCCGGACATCGCGTCGCTGCAGGATGCCTGCATTCGCCTGGTGCGCGGCGCCTATTTCGCCGCGACGCGCGATCCGAACCTGCGGTCGGAAAATATCGAGGGCGTGTATTCGGCCCTGTACTGGTTTGCCAACGGGCCCGGCGGCGCCGGTTTCCCGCCGGATATCCAGGGACTGATCGACGACTACCGGGTGCCGGTCATTGGGTGACAGGATGAAACGCCTTCTTACATCGGTCGCGCTGCTCTGGCTGCTTGCCGCTCCCGCGGCCGCGCAGTTCACCTCTTCCGGCGTCATCCCGCTCGGCAATTTCCAGGTGGGTCCGGCTGGGACGCAGGTCGGAACGCCGCAGACCGGCCTGCAGGGCATGACCGCGCTGTCGTGCCAGGCTCGCTTCGCCTATGGCTCCGGCGGCACGCAAGTGAATGTCTACATCCAAAGCTCGCTCGACCAGGGCCAGAGCTGGTTCGACATCGCCAATATCGAATTCACCACCTCGAGCGGCGTCGATGCCATCAACCTGTCCGGCCTGAATTCGGTTACCACGCCGGCGGCGCTGACCAATCTGGCGCTGGCGAACAACACCGTGCTCAATGGCCCGCTCGGCGATCGACTGCAAGCGACCGTGGTCTCGACCGGGACCTATGGCGGCGGGTCGCTTCTCAGCGTGAATTGCGAGGCGCGGTGACGACACCGAACCCCGGAATGGTCGCGGCCTATGATCGGGCGCTGCTCAAGCGCGGCACCCAGATCATCCTCAAGCGCGTCACGGGCTTCGCGCCGAATCCGACCGCGAGTTTCAGCGCCTGGGTGGTCGCGATGGTGACGGACTATCAGCCGGATACCACGCAGCCGGCGCAGACCGGCTACGCCGCGACCAAGATCGGCGCGATCACGGAAGGCGATCGCCTGGTCATTCTGATGGCGACGGATCTGGCGAATGCGCGGTTTCCGCTGCCGGTCCGGAAGAACGACAGGATCATCATCGTCGACACCGGCGACGAATTGAACGTCGTCGATGTCGACGGGTTCAAGCGCGCCGTTGCCGGCGCGATTGAACTCAAGGCGGCCGGTGTCGCGTAGGCTGGAGCATTCGCGATGGCTGGTGTTTCCGACTTTGAGATGGGCTTCGACGTCAAGGTCACTGGCCCTGACAAAGTCATCCTGCAGATGCAGACGCTGCTGCCGGAGGTGCGGGCAGCGCTGGAAACCGTCATCAAGAGCAGCGCCGATCAGATCCTCGGTCGGGCCCAGCAGCTGGCGTCCGACGATGTCATCCAGGTCAGGACGGGGGCATATCTCCGCAGCATCGAGTCGCGCGTCAGGTCCTCGGATAAAGGCGTGTTCGGCTATGTCTGGTCGAGCGATCCGGGTCTGGCGGCCGTGTTCGAATTCGGTGGTACCCAAGCGCCGCGAGAGATTCTTCCGAACGTGGCGCAGGTGCTTCGTTTCATGGGGTCCGCCGGCGAAGTGTTCGCTTCCGTTGTGCATCGGCCCTCGGTTGTCTATCAGCCGAAACCGATCATTCACGCGGCGTTCGACGAGTCCATCAATGCGGTCGAAACACAGATCGGCGACGCGCTGGTCACCGGCCTCGATCGCGCCGGTCTTGGTAAGCAAATCGAATCCGGCGCCAGTTCCGCTGAATACAAGGCCGAGTGAACGATGGTCACCCGCGAGCAGGTCGTCGCAGCGCTGTTCACAATCCTGAGCGCTAGCTCGGAATTTGTCACCACGGGGCGCAGAAATACCAACCCGGAAAATCTCGGCCCGACGCAGACGCCGGCGCTGTTTCTGGTCGAGGGCGTCGACAAGTGGGATCGAACCGCGGGCTATAACGAATTAGCCAAGCGCGAGCTGAAGCTCTACGCCATCGTCTATAACGATGTCGGCACCAACGATGGCGCCGTTCCGAACACGGCCATCAATAACGCGCTCGACGCGATCGAGGCCGCGATGGTGCCCGACGATATCGTCAACGGCGTTTTTACGATCGGCCGCCTGGTGCAGAGCTGCACCATCGACGGCGAATCCCAGCGCTCCAGCGGCGACACCACGGGCAAGGCGCTCGCGGTGGTTCCGATCCGCATCCTGTTTCCCTGACAATCACTTCCTGACGGAGGACTGAACGATGACGGCCACTGCGCAACCTATTGCCTTGTTTGGTCCTGGTATCCTGTGCGTGCGACGCATCGATATCGCCAACCAGGGCTCGATCAACATCGGGAAGGCCCAGGAGTTCTCGATCAACCTGAAGGCGTCGAGCAAGGAACTCTACGGCCAGAACCAGCTGCCCGATCTGGTGGCGCGCGGCACCATCAAGGCGTCGGGCAAGATCAAGGCGGCGCGGTTGTCGGCGCTGGCCATGAACGCGGCATTCTTCGGCCAGACGTTGAATTCCGGCGGCTATCAGTGGAATGTCAACGAAGCGCACAACATTCCGGCTGTGAGTACCTACACCATCACGGTCACCAACAGCGCGACCTTCGATCAGGATCTGGGCGTCACCTATGCCGCGACGGGACAGCCGTTCGTGCTGGTGGCATCGGGGCCGACCGTGGGCCAATATTCGGTCTCGGCCGGTGTTTATACGTTCGCCGCGGCGGACGAAGGCGTCGCCGTTCTGATCACCTATACCTCGACCGTCTCCGGAACCGGCCAAAACATGCTGTTTGCCAACCAGCCGATCGGCACCACGCCGGTGTTTCAGCTCGACTACTGGAACAACGTCGTCCAGCCGAGCGCGTCTCCCTTTGCGGTTCGCGCCTTCCAATGCGTCTCGGACAGCTTCGGGTTGCAGTTCAAGCTGGAGGATTACGCGATGCCGGAAATCGATTTCAGCATGTACTGCAACCCCGCCGGCAACCTGTTCGAGGCGGTCTGGCCGAACCTCGCATAGTCGAGTCGAGTCCTGGGTTTAGTCCGATTTTCTCAAGGGGAAAGTTGAATGTCTTCGATCAAGGTTACGCTGGGCGACAAGGAGTACGATGTTCCGAAGATGAACATCGGGCAGATCGAGGATATGACGGAGCTCGATGCCTCCGCCGCCAAATGGACTTTCCTCGCATTGACGATTCTGATGCGCCGGGCCAATCCTCCGATCGGGGACATCCGGGACATCGAGGCCGAGCCCGGTCACCTGCGCGAGGCCATCGAGAAGATCATGCGCGGTTCGGGATATAATCTCCCTGACTCAAAAAACCTCCAGGCCCCGGATCGGAATCCGGGGCTGGACGCAAGCTAGACAAGTCCTACTGGACCGAGCTGTTCGGCAGGCTGCAGACCGACGGAGGATATACGCCTTCCGAAATCCGCGACATGACGCTGGACGATGTCAATCGCCTGCTGACCTACTGGGGCAAATATCCGCCACTGCGCGATCTCGTGGCCGCCTTCATCGGCTTCGAGATTCCAAAAGACGATCCCGAACAGCAGAAATACATGACGGCCGAAGAATTCAAGCGCATGTTCGCCCTGACGGGCGGCCGCATTCCGGGAATGGGCTGACCAATGGCCAACAGGGTAAGCGTCGAGTTTGGCGCGTCGACCGGCGAACTGAAATCCGCGATCGACGAAGTCAATTCATCGCTCGACAGCATCAAGAGCCATGTCGAGGGTGTGTCGGGCGGCCTGACGTCGCTCGCCGAACTCGCCGGCGTCGCGCTGTCGTTCGAGGGCCTGAAGGCGGGTTTTGATTCCCTTTCCCGGTTTGCCGACCAGATCCAGAACGTCCAGGCCCGCATGGGCGGGTCGCTGGAGTCGATCACGACGCTGTCGGGCGTGGCGACGTTAGCGGGGGTATCGTTCAATTCGCTTTCGGAGGAAGTCGCCCGCGCCAACCTTCAGGTGCAGAAATCAACCTCCGACGCCTATGGGCCGGCCGCGCAGGGACTGAAGGCTCTCGGGCTTTCGGCTAAGGAGCTGACAGGACTTCCTGTCGACCAGTGGTTTTCGAAGGTCTCCGACGCAGTCTCCCGCTTTAATCCATCGATCACGCTGACCAGCAACGTCCAGCAAGCGTTTGGAAGCCGGTTTGCGGAATTGCTGCCGCTGTTGATCCAGGGCTCGGATCATTTCGATGAGCTCCGCGAAGCCGTGCAGAAAGCGCAGGAGGGGCTTTCCGCGACCCTGCCGGGCATCTCCGAGACCGAGGAGAAACTCAACCTGCTGGGCCTGCGCTCAAGGGCTTTTGCCGCGCAGGTGTTCACGGTCCTGAAGCCTGCGATCGATGCGGCGATCGACGCGTTCTCGAGTCTGACCGGCAGCATCTCGGCGGACGATATCCGCGATGCCGCTAACAAGATCGCGAATTATCTGATCGACATCGCCGCTGCTGTCGCGTCCTTCGCGGTGAAGGCCGGCGTCCAGATCGACAATCTCAAGGCCAAATTTTCGAGCTTTCGCCCCGATTTGAATTTCGGAGAGATCGACGGCCCCGCTGAAAGCTTCATCGGCTGGATGGCCAAGATCAGCGGAAACTACGATCGGCTAAAAGATACGCTATCGAGGCCGATCAGCCTCAACTTCAACGGCGAAAGCAGCGGGAAGGGCGACGCCCTCTCCAGCGTTCCCAGGCAGTTGGATGAAATCGCGGAAACCGCCAAGCGGGCACACGACGCCGTTAACGGCGCGATCCCGGTGTCCGGCACCTGGCAGGCGCTCGGCCAGGACGTCGCCAAACTCAATACCGAAGTGCTGGGAGCGGCCGAGAGCTTCACCAAGCTGAACGCCGCCGCCGCCGATAACGGCGCCAAGAATCGCCTCACCGCGCGGGCGACCGAGATCGAGGAAGAGATTGCCGCGGAGAAATCCAAGCTGGAGCGGATCAAGGCGATCTTCAACGAAGAGGCCACCGCCCACAAGATCACCCAGCAGCAAAAAGCTCTTAATACCGAGACCGCGATCGAGCAGGCCTATCAGGCCGAGATGGCGTTCATCGCGCAGAAGGAAGCGCTCTACAAGGGCGACGGCGCCAAATATGCCGAGGTCGAAAAGGAAAAGGCGAAGCTGACCCAGCAGTACCAGAAGGATATGCTAAAAACCGTGCAGGATTCGCAGAAGGAAATGCAGGCGTCCGTCACGCAATACCTGCAGGCCTTCACCGGCGCATTCAATTCGCAGCTGCGCGGGCTGTTGGCGGGAACGACGTCCTGGGCGCAGGCGGCCAAGAACATCGGCACCGATCTGTTCATGAAGTTGATCCAGCTCGGCGAGAACTGGGTGGTGACGCACGCCGCTCAACTGGTTGCGGATGCCGCCACCAGCAAAACGCAGGCAGCCGCCAATGCGCTGACGGCCTCTACGGCGGATGCCGCGGCGGCGTCAGCCAAGGTGACGGTCGATGCGGGTGTTGCCTATGCGGGCGTGTTTGCCAATCAGGCGCCGCTGTTGGGGCCGGCAGCGGCTGCCCCTGCCGCGGCGGCCTATGCGCAGGTGATGGCGATCGGGCTTCCCAAGCTCGATGTCGGCGCCTGGAATATCCCATCGACCATGCCGGCGCTGCTGCATCCGGGGGAAATGGTGATGCCGGCGAATTTCGCGTCGGGCTTCCGGAGCGCCGCGGCGGCCGGCGGCGGTGGCGGGCAGAACGGCGGCCAGGTGGTGTTCGCCCCGCAGATGAGCGCCTTCGACACGACCGGCCTGCAGGCCATGATCAACCGGATGATGCCGCAATTCGCGCGGGCGCTGTCCAGCTATCAAAACCTCAATCCGTCGGTCGCGTAGCCAGGGATCAGTCATGGGGTGGACAGGGCCGGTTTTCCCGACGCTGCCGGGCGAAACCTATCCGAGGAAGCTCGGCCTCAATTGGTCGAGCGTGAAGCAGGATGCGCTCAGTGGCAAGCGCACGCGCTACACGCTGTTTTCCTATCCGACGCACAGTTACGAGCTGCCGTTTTCGTACCTGCGGTCCGATAACGTCAACGCGGAGTGGCAGACGCTGGTCGGCTTCATCAATTCGGTGAACGGTCCGGTCCAGCTGTTCGGCTACACCGATCCCGACGACAATACGGTCGTCAACCAGGATTTCGGGATCGGCGACGGCACGACGCTCGGCCCGTTCCAGCTGGTGCGCGCGCTGGGCGGGTTTGCCGAGCCGGTGTTCCTGCTCAACGGCAACCCGACCATCGAGGTCGCGGCAACGCCGAACACGAACTGGACCGTCGATTCCTATGGAAGAGTAACCTTCACGACCGGCAACGCGCCGGCCGCCGACGCTTCGCTGACCTGGTCGGGATCCTATTATATTCCGTGCCGCTTCGATGACGACAGCAGCGACTTCAGCAAATTCCTGGCGACGATCTGGGAGAACAAGGCGCTGAAGTTTTCCAGCGAGAAGTTGCCGTAACGTGGCGCCGACGCCCGCGCTGGTGACGCTGTTCAACAATTTCCTCGCCGGGCTTGGCGGCCTTCACGTCGCCAGGCTCTACACCATTACGCTGTTCGGCGGCGGCGTGATTCGCTTCACCGATGCCGACTTCGATATCAAGGCCAAAAGCACCAGCACGCGGGTCAACGGCTTTACCTATTCATCCGGCGGCATCCGGGTCGATCAGAAGGAATCCAAGACCCAGGCACATATGAAGATCGGCACCGACACCGACACCTGGGTGGTGGTGCTGATGCCGCGGCCGTTCGATCTGGTCACTGGCGCGGCCTTCCCGGACATGATCGGGGAGGTGCCCTGGCTGCAGGCGGCGCAGGGCGGCGCGCTCGATGCCGCGGACTTTCAGGTCGACGAGGCCTATTTCTCGGCGGTGCCGACCTGGCCGATCCCGCCGGCCGGCGCCGTGCCGGTGGGGTGCCGCACCATCTTCGCCGGCACCGTGGCCGAGGTCGATACCACCAACGCGGTCGCGGTGCTGACCGTCAATGACTACCGGTCGCTGTTCACCATCCAGATGCCGCTGCACTTCTACCAGGCGCAGTGCCGGCACGCCCTGTTCGACAATGGCTGCACGCTGAACGCCGCGAGCTACGCCGTTGCCTGCAACGTCGCGAGCGGCTCGACGCAATCGACCATCCGCGGCAACGGTCTGGCCATTCCGCAGGGCTCCGGCACCTATCAGCTCGGCCGCATCGTCATGACCGGCGGGATGAACAAGACATTCCAGCGCACCATCAAGACCTGGGACGGCTCGTTCACCATCGGACTGCTCAATCCGCTGCCGTTTCCGGTCGCACCGGGCGATACCTTCCTGGCCTATCCCGGCTGCAACAAGCTGTTTTCGACCTGCGGACAGTTCGGCAACCAGCTCAACTACGGCGGCCAGCCCTTCATTCCGCCGCCCGAAACCCAAGGTGGGTAAATGAAGATCATCGATCTCGAAAATCAAAGCCTCGTCGGCATGGTGCTGGTGATCGACGCCGTGGTGTCGGAATTGCTGGTGCCCTATCTGAAGGCGCTGCCGTCCGATCAGCGCCAGGCCGCGATCGCGCGCATCAGCGATCAGGTCGCCGCCAACGGCAAATCGGTGGTCGATCTGGCCCCAAAGGTCCAGCTCGCCAACGCGCAGAAGATCCAGGCCGCGTCGGCGCGGATCGTGCAGGCGGCGATGGCGGACGCGCTCGCGGAAATCGGCAAGACGTGACGGACCAAGACGTGACCGATTCAGAGCGTGCGGCTCGCGATCGCATCGACGCCATCGCGCGCAGCTATATCTCGACGCCGTTTCATGACCATGGCGAAGTCAAGGGCGCCGGCGTCGATTGCGCGACGTTTTTGAAATGCACGTTTCAGGAAGCCGGCATGGTCGAACCATTCCAGCTGGATCACTATTCGCCGCAGTTCTTTCTGCACGGCAAGGAAGAGCGGTACATCGGCTGGATACTCAAGGTCGGTGGACGCGAGATCCCGCAGGATGAAGCGCGGACCGGCGACATCGTGCTCTACAAGATCGGCCTTTGTTTTGCCCATGGCGCGCTGATCATCGAGCCGGGCTGGCCCAGCATCATCCACGCCCATTTCGCGTCGAAATGTGTTCGCCGGGATAACGGGCTGCGGCCGAGGCTTGGGACAGAAATTCTCGACATGAAATTCTTCAGCCTGTTCGCCCCGCGCCGGCCGCAGGGCGACGGGCTGCGGCAATCAGATCAGGTTTAGAATGTGGCTCGGTTCCTTACCGGTATCTTCGGCGCCCAGCAGACATCGCCGCCGGCGACGTCACTGCGCGTCAACACCTCGCTGCAGGGCGTGCCGATCGCGCTGGTGCTCGGAGGTCAGAATCGCGTAGCCGGCAATCTGCTGGACAATTACGGCTTCAACTACCAGAACGCGCCATCATCCGGCGGCGGCAAGGGCGGCGCGGTCTCGGGCGGCGGCAAGGGCAGCAGCGGCAACTACGATTACTTCACCTCGTTCATCATCGGCATCTGCGAGGGCCCGGTCTACAACATCTCGAACATGTGGATCGGCGGCACGCCCGCCAGCTTTCCGGGAACGCCGGACGAGAACGGGCAGTTCTATCTCAACGGCTTCTATTACGAGCAGGAAAACTTTCTCGGCGACTATGCCCAACAGCCGTGGAGCAACACCGAAGCCTACGACGTCTCGCATGCGCAGGCCTATCGCGGCATCTGCTATGCCGCGTTCGCCAATTTTCCGCTGGGATCGTCGCCCGCGATTCCGAACATCACCTTCGAAGTGGTGTCGCCGAACGCGACCGCCATCGCCGGCCAGCCGGACGGGGACGCTTCGGTCGCGCTGACCTCGTTCCTGACCAATCCGTATTACGGCCTGGGATTCCCGGTGTCCCGGCTCGGCTCGTTCGCACAATGGCAGAGCTACTGCCTCGCGCTCGGCCTGGTGGTTTCGCCGGTGATCGCCTCGAGCGTGGCGGCGTCCTCGTTCGTCAACGACTTGACCGACGCCACCAATTCGGCGCCGTGCTGGCAGGACGGGCAATTCACCGTGGTTCCCTATGGGGACGCCGCGGTGACCGCGGGCCAGGTGCGGTCGATCACGGAAACGCATGACGTCCCGGCCGATCAGAACGGCGTCGATTCGCAAGGGAATCCGCTTTACTGGCCGCTGATCGAAGTCAGCTTCTATGCGCTGTTCGCGGGTGACGGCGGGGTCACCTATTCGAGCGGAGCGCCGCTGACCAAAGTCACGACCTATGAGCCGACGGGCTACGCCACCAGCGGAAGCCCGGCGCAGGGCCAGTACTACGAGCAGGGCGGGGTCTATTATTTCAATCCGGGGGACATCAACCAGGAAGTCCTGATCAGCTACGACTACGCCGCGGCGGCATCGTATTATCCGAACACCACGCCGCTGTACGATTTCACGCTCGACGATTTTCTTGCGAACCAGGGCACCATCGGCTCGGGGCTGGCCGTCAACAATTCGCCGCTGATCTGCGTGCGCACCTCGCGCGATCAGATGAACAACGTCGTCAAGGTCGAATATCTCGATCGCCCGAACTCCTATAATCCGGTCGATATCGAGGTCAAGGATGAGGCCTCGATCATCGCCTTCGGCCGCACCCGGCCGAGCGACATCAAGCAGTACCACTTCTTCTGCCTCGCCGGCGCCGCGCAGCAATCGGCGATGCTGCAGCTGGTGCGCCAGCAGATCGCGCGAACGTTCCAGTTCACCTGCGGCCGGCACTTCATGCTCATCCTCGAGCTGATGGCGCTGGTCACGGTGACCGATGAGGGGCAGGGGTTCTTCGAACAGCCCGCCCGCATCATCGAGATCCAGGAGAATTCCGACTTCTCGATCACCGTCACGGCCGAGGAATATCTCGGCACGGTGTCGGCGCCGACCTACGGGACGCAGCCGACCGCCGGCGCCGTGATCAACTACAACGTGGCGCCGGGGCCGGTTAACGCGCCGATCATCTTCGAGCCCACGGACGAACTGAACCAGACCAACGCGCTGGGCGGTTTGCAGATCTGGGGCGCGGTTTCGGGGCAGGATCTGCAGACCTGGGGCGGCTGCTTCGTCTGGGCCAGCTATGACGGGGAGAACTATCAGCGCGTCGGCGAGATCATCGGCCCGTCACGGATGGGTGTCACGTCAGCGGTCACGCCGGCGGTTGCGGCGAATCCGACCGGCCAGCAGACCATCGACACGCAGAACGCCGTTTCGGTCAACGTCGCGGAAAGCGGAGCGACCTTGTCGTCCGGAACGCAGGGCGACGCGCTGGCGCTGAACACCGCCTTCTATCTCGGCGGCGAGATTCTTTCCTACGCCACAGCCACCCTGACGGGAGCCAAGGCCTACAACCTGACCTATCTGGTGCGCGGCGCCTATGGCACCGAATCCGAGATCGCCAGCCATCCGGTCGGCACGCCGTTCGCGCGGCTCGACGGCAACATCTTCGCCTTCGCCTACGACCAGGGCCGGATCGGGGCGACGCTTTATCTTAAATTCCAGTCCTTCAACATCTATCAGGGAGGTCAGCAAAGCCTCGCGGACTGCACGCCCTACACCTACGCGATCACCGGCTCGGCGCTGGCCTCGCCGCTGCCCAGCATCACCAATCTGCGCACCGTGTTCGACGTCAATGCCGGCTTCACCGAACTCGACTGGGACGACATTACGGACTTCCGCGCCTTCAAATACGAGGTGCGCACCGGAACGTCGTTCGCCTCGGCGCTTTCATTGGGGCAGGTGGCGCATCCGCCGTTCCGGGTGCCGGGCAACGGCACCTATTGGGTCGCCGCGGTCGCAACACCGGTTCCGGGCCTGACGGTCTATTCGGAAGCCTGGGAGGATATCGCGGTCGCCGGCGCGGTGATCACGCAAAACGTGGTGCTGACCGTCGACCTCAAGGCCGACAACTGGCCCGGCGCCTTCAGCGGCGGCGCCGGCGTCGACAACGCCATCAACGCCATCCGCACCGGCGGCGGCAACATCCTGACCGATTCCAGCATCCTCGGCACCACGGATATCCTGGAATATGGCGGCGGCATTTCGGGCGAGTATTTTCCGAGCGACGCGGCGTTCCTCGACATCGGCTATGTCGCCAACGCGTCGATCTCGATCCAGTACCAGCCGACCGGCGTTCCGGTCGGACAGAACATCCTCGCGATCGGAGATTTTCTCAACACGCCGGACATTCTCGGCTCGGCGTCGACGCAATACATCACGGTCTATCCGCTGATCAACACCGCGACCGCGACCGGCGGCGATCTCTATTCGCTCGGAGACCTCTACCAGTATCCGGATCTCTACACGTCGGCCGATTACAACTGGAATGGCTTCCAGCGCTTCTCGCCGGGCACCTATCAGGCGCGCGCCATCAACTTCGCGATGCTGCTGGAGACCGTCGATCCGCTGACCATCGCCTACAACCTCGAATTCGTCATCACCATCACCATCCCGCCGCGGATCGATACCTACGCGGTGACGACCTCTTCGTCGGCCAACACCACCATCACTTTCGAGCCGACTGGCGCTTCCGCCACCGCGCCCTTCAATGGCGGGGCCGGCCCGTCCGGCCTGCCGGTGGTGCAATGGGGCATCGTCAACGCCCAGGCCGGCGACGATCTCCTGATCTCGTCGCTGTCGCTGTCGTCGATCACCTTCGAAGTCGTCAACAGCGGGGTGCGGGTGGTGCGAAGCCTGAGCATGACCGTGGAAGGATATTAGAAAATGAAACGCTGCATCATGGCCGCGATGGCGCTGGCGCTGGCCGTCTCGCCGGCGCTGGCCCGGCACAAGCATCCGATGACGGATCACCAGCGCATCCGCATCCTGCAGGAGATGGTCTTTGAATTGCGCATGGCGGCTAAAATGTCGGATTCGCCGGCGTTCCTGAAACACGCCTGGCCATCCTTGAGCGAGGAAGAAAAATCCGCGATCACCGACGTCGGCAAGACGCTGCCCAAAGGCGTCAAATTCGACATCGTCTGCAACGATGCCAGTTGCAGCGAACTCGCCTCCGATATCGACGACGCGCTTGAAGGGGCTGGAATCTCCAGCGGCCTCGATCATGCGGTCGGGCCGCTCGGCTATGGCATCGGCATCACGGTCAACCCGTTCGACCGCCCGGCGGCGGAGCAGGCGATCGCGATGCTGAAAAAAGCGACGAACGGCCGGCTGGCACCCGAGATCGTCAACGGGGCAAGCCCACCGGGCTATGTCTCGATCATCATCGGCAAGCATCCGCCGCAAGCCCGCTGAAACCATCCATTCATCAACAGGACCACCAACGATGCTCGATCGTCTGAACGCGCTGTTGCTTTCGGCCGTCCTGGTGCTGGCGCAGATCGCGCCATCCTGGGCGTCGCAGAATGCGCTGCTGTCGCCGACCACCGGCACGGTCAGCGGCCTGCAGCTCACCAACAATTACAATTCCGCGCTGGATTCACTCAATACCGCCAACTCCGGCGCGACCGCGCCCACCAACCAGCTTTCCGGCTCGGCGTCGCTCGGCAACTGGTGGCTCAACCTGACCTCGGCGCCTTATCCGCTGGGAATGAACGACGGCAGCTCGAACTGGCCCGCGATCGGTTGGCTCGATCCCACGGCGCACGCCTGGAACGTGCAGATCGGTGGCGGCGCCGCCACGCTTGCCAGCGCCTCGACGGTCGATCTCTGCTCGACCCCGCGCAATTACCTGACCATTTCCGGCACCACCACCATCACCAGTTTTGGTGCGACCTGTCCCGCCGGCGTGGTCAAGCTGGTGACGTTTTCGGGCGCGCTGATCCTGACCTACAATGCGACCAGCCTGATCATTCCCGGCGCCAACAATATCTCCCCGACGGTGCCCGGTGACCAGGCGACGCTGGTTTCGCTGGGAAGCGGCAACTGGCAGGTCGCGAGCTACACGCCGGCCTCGGGCGGCGCGCTGATCAATCCGTCGATCGACGTCGGCGACTACATCATGACGAGCCTGACCGCGCCGCCTTCGGCGAAATATCTGTTTTCCTACGGGCAGGCGGTCTCGCGGACGACCTATGCCGCGCTCCTGACCGGCACCACGATCACGCAATCCGTCACGCGAACGACCGGTTCGCCGACACTGACCGGTTTCACCGATACGACCCAAATCCCGACCGGCGCGGCGATCGAGGGCTCCGGCGTTCCGGCGTCCGACACGATCCTCTCCTGCACCCCGACCACCTGCACGATGGCGATCAACGCCACCTCGAGCGGCACGGCGAACGTGACGATCTTTCCGAACGGCAACGGCGACGGCTCGACCACGTTCAATCTGCCGCAGTGCCAGGGCGTGGTGCTGGCAGGCCGTCCCAACATGAGCGGCACGCCGGCCGGCAATCTGACATCGACCTATTTCGGGACCAATCCGAACGCGCTCGGCGCCAGCGGCGGCAGTCAGAGCACGCAACTCGTGGCCGGTTCCAGCGGCAACATTCCGTCGATCACGTCGAACGGAGCCAACAATATCTCGGTCAATCCCGGCGGCAGCGCGGCCCAATACGTGCCCTTCAACACGACGGGATGGGGCGGCGTCGGCACCGGCACCGGCGGCAACGTCGCTCCGATTTCGAATTCGTCCGCTTCGGTCGGCTACACGTCGTCGTTCACCGGGTCCAATCCGATCGCCGTCACATCGAACAACACGGCCGCGTCGCCGACGCCGGTAAGGACGACACAGCCGACCTTGACCGCCAACTGCATGATCCGGGTGCTGGCGATGAATGAGGCGCCTTCGTATCCGTCGTCGTCCTTGGCGGCGAATGACGATTTCGCCGCGCCCGTCGCCGATCGCCGGCGTCAGGCCGCCTGAAGCTCCTTGGAAACGTCCACCATGATCAACCAGGCTTCGCCAAGAGGCTTCGCCGTGGCGCGCCGGCTGTTCCGGATCGCGGCGCTTTGGCTGGCGCTGGTGTCGCCCGTACTCGCCACGCAGGCGACGCTGGTGACGCCGGGGCCGCCCTTGCCGATGACGGGGCTGGCGGCGTTCCTCAATTCAGCCTTCCTCTCGGTCGGATCCTGCAACGGCGGCAACAGCGCGCCGACCAACGGGACCGGAGGGGCTGCCTTCCCCGGCGAGTGCTGGATCAACACCTCCAGCAATCCGTGGGTGTTTTCCTATACCGCGGACGGCGTGCACTGGAGCGAGTTCGGGACGCTGAACACGTCCACCTTCGCCTGGACGTCGTATTCGGGCGGCGCGCTGCTCTCGCCCGGCATCAGCGTGCTCAATCCCGGCACCGGCACGCTCGAGCAAGTGCTGCCGCCGCAGACCGTCACCGGCGCCAGCAAGACCTTTGCGACCGCGGACCTTTTCAAGAAAACCCGCCGCTCCAATTCCGGCTCGGCGATGTCGGACACCTTCCCGGCGTCGTCCGCCACGGGAATGGTCAACGGGACGCGCATCGTCGTCGCCAATGTCGATGCCAGCGCGACCCTGACCATCACGGCCGGCGCCGGCACGGTGATGTCGGCGGGCACCTCGACCGACACCGTCGGACCGGGCCGCGATGTCGCCTACGAGTACGACCTGGCGGCGACGCAATGGCGGCGCGCCTACAACACCGGCACGGCGCTGCTGGGACCGAACAATCTTTCGGACATCGCAAGCGCTGCCACCGCGCGCGGCAATCTCGGGCTCGGCAATGTCGCGACCCAGAATGCCGGCACCGGACTTGCGAACAGCGGTGCCAATCTCAATCTGCAGCCGGCGTCGGCGAGCGTCATCGGCGGCGTCGAGTCGATCACCTGCGCCACCCACCTGTGGCTCAATACGATCTCGATCCTCGGCGTTCCGGTTTGCGCGCAACCCGGCTTTTCCGATCTCACCGGCGCCATTGCGGCCGGACAGTTCACCACCGGGCCGGGCATCGTCACGCTCGCGATGCTCAACAACACCGGCGCCGGCGCGGTATTCACCGGCAACCCGACGGGCTCCGCGGCGGCGAGAACCGATTTCACGCTGGCAGGCCTGACGGCGCTGCCCTCTCCGAGTTCGACACTCGACCTGCTTCCGTGCGTCGATCATACAACCGGAACCATCAAGAGCTGCACGCCGAGCGCGTTGTCGAGCTCGGTCGGCAGCGGCGTCACGTCGCTGAACGGCCAGACCGGCGCGCTCACGTCGTATTCCGCCCCGCAGGGGCGGCTGACGCTTACCAGCGGCGTCGCCATTACGACGACGGACGTCGCCGGCGCCGCGACGCTTTTTTACACGCCAGCCGTCGGCAACATCTGCCTGATCTACGACGGGACCAACCTGATCCCGACGGTGTTCACGCAGCTGTCGCAGGCGACGACGGACACCACCAAGAGCCCGGCAGCGGTTGCTGCGAACTCCGTCTATTTCATCGTGGTCTGGAACGATTCAGGCACGCTCCGCGCCACACGAACTTATGCATGGGCGTCAGACACCTCGCCAGGCACCGGCTCGGGTACGGCCGAGGTCGACTACACGACGCCGCTGCCGACCAACAAGTGGGCCATCACCAACGGCCCGGCGGCAAATCGCGGGATCATTGTCGGTGCTGTTCGGTCCAACGCATCGTCGCTGCTGATGGACACCCAGGCGTTTCGCTGGGTCTCCAATATCTACAACGCGACGCCTCGCACCATGCAGGTCACCGATCCGGCGGTATCATGGACCTACACGACGGCGGCGTTCGAGCAGGCGCATGCCAACAGCGCCAACCAACTCGACCTTCTGCAGGCTCTGCCAGGCGGGCTCGTATCCGCCAATGTCGCCGGTTCTGCCAGTAATTCTTCCGGCACCGTCCTGTTCGGTGTCGGCATTGATCTTGATACCCTCGTCACGACAGGCCTCACGGTCGGCCTGGGCTCGATCGGCGCATCGCCGGCCGGCGATCCCGTCGGGTTGTCCGCTCTATATGCCGGTTATCCGGGGCAGGGACGACATATCCTGATCTGGAAAGAGTACTCCGCCGCCACGGGTACGACGATCTGGTTCGGCACCAATACAACTCACATGACCCAGGCCGGTATCCAGGGCGTGGTGCAGAACTGATGCGCTCGCTTGGCCGCGGCGCGATCGTGAAACGCGCAATCCTGGCTTTCCTGGCCCTGGCGCTTTTCGCCAGCAGCCCGGCGTTGCCGCAGATTCCCGGCCATTCGTTCGGTCTCAGCAATGTAGACCCTTACATCCTCAACAATCTGACGCCGCATGGAAATCCCAACGACCTCACGAACACGGCGGGACGGACCATGGTGTCTCCCGTTCTCGGGGTCGGGCAGCGCACCATCGTGCTTCTCGTGTGGGGACAGTCGAACAGCGAATGCGCGGCAACGGGGTCTCTCTTTACGCCGGCGCACCCCACCGTTGTCCAAAATCTCAGCGTGGACAACGGGGCCGTTTATCAAGCCGTCGAGCCGCTACTTGGCTGCGGCGTTGGCGGCGGCGCCTGGTCGACACAGCTCGCGGACGCCCTGATTACCGACAACTATGCCGACCGCGTCATTATCGAGACCATCGGCGTCGGAGGCACCAAGTCTGCCGATTGGGCAGCTGGTGGATATCTGAACCATCGCATCGGAGTTGCCGCCCGGCGCTATCTGGCGATGGGGATCTCGCCCACGCGGCTCTTTGGTTTGACGCATCAAGGCGAAGATGATTGTGCGGCCGGGACTTCGCAGTCCGCCTATGCCACGACGAAGGCGAGCGAAATAGCCACCTGGCGCGCGATCATTTCCGGCCTGATCGTCTTCATCGCGCAGGCATCCTATCAGCTCGGAACAACGTGCTCGGCCATCACGGCGGCGCAAGCCGGTCTTGTGGACAACGTGACGACCTTCTCACTCGGGAATTTCGACGTGATCCCCGCCGGCAATCGCATCGGCTCGCCGGGAACGGATTACAACGGCGCCGGCATGACGCAGGCTGCCGGCATCGCCAAGGCGCAGATCGAAGCGTATCTCAACACGCATTAACCGGCTGGTGGGAAGAGGCCACGATTTGCACGTGGATCACCCGCTACCGATGCGGGTGCTCTACTCCTTGAGCTACTCTCGACACATTCAACCTACCATACTCCGGAGATTTTCCCCATGACCGATACCGTTTCCGCGGGCGCTCCCGCCATGCCCGTCACCCCGCGCGTGGTCGATATCTACCACGGCGACATCATGGTCAGCGACGTGCACCGCACCGATCCGGTGGCGGATTTCGCCGTGCTGAAGCAGGCCGGGATCTGGGGCCTGATCCACAAGGCCACGCAAGGCATCGGCGAGCACGATCCGGCCTACGCGTCGCGCAGCAAAAATGCGAGGGCCGCCGGGCTGCTGACGGCCGGCTATCACTTCAACACCGGCGATACGATTCCCGGTCAGGTCAATCATTTCTTCGACGCGGCGCAGCCCGACGCGCAGACCATGCTCGCGCTGGATTTCGAGGACAACCGGCAAAGCCAGATGACGCTGTCGGAAGCGGTGCAGTTCCTGCAGCTCGCCGACGAGAAGCTCGGCCGGCTGCTGTGGCTCTACAGCGGCAACCGCATCAAGGAATTGATCGGCAACGCCTCGGCCGAGGTGCGCGCGACCTTTGCGAAACGAAAATTCTGGCTATGCCAGTACGGACCGCGCGCCCGCATGACCGACAGCAACGGGCACCAGCTGCCCTGGGCCCGGCCGACGCTGTGGCAGTTCACCGGCGACGGCATCGGGCCGGTGCCGCACACGCTGCCCGGAATCATCACCCGCGGCGTCGACATCAACAGCTATGCCGGCACGTTCGACGAGCTGAAGGCGGACTGGGTCGCGTGCGCGGCCTGATCGCGATCGGGCTGCTGGTGCTGCTTGCCGGGAGCGCTCTCGCGCATCCGCGGCATCATCGCCCGCGCGCGCCGCACGATCGATGCGAGGCGATCGGCATCATGTATGTGCGCTGCATCTGGAAGGCGGCGCTTCCGTGAAGCTCGGCGATGTCATCAAGGCGATCGACGAAGAGGCGATCGAAACCGTCAAGACCGAATTTCGCAACGTGTTTGCGACGGATCTGCCGGACTCGGAAAAAGACCAGCAGCTCGCGCTCGGCTTCGATCGGGTGAAGGCGTTCCATGCCCGCGCGATCGCCATGGCCAATGTCAAGTTCAAGGAAGCATCATGATCCGTATTCGCTTCGTTACCGGAAACGACTTCGCGTCGAAACTGATCCGGATGCAGGCCGGCGTCTCGATGCCGTTCACGCCGAGCCATGCCGAGGCGCTGACGCCGGACGGCAAGTTCTATATCGGCGCGCATTTCGACGGCGGCGTGCTGGCGCGGCCGGTCGGATACGATGCCGGCGAATTGCTGACATTGCCCGACGGATCCCTGTCAGAACGCATCGTCCCGCTGCCGTGCACGCCGGAGCAGGAAGCGGCGTTCTACGCTTTTCTGCAGGCGAAGATCGGCGAGCCCTACGACTGGCAATCGATCTTCGGCTTCGTGGCGCCGGATCTGCATACGCATCTGCTCGACCACATCATCTGTTCGGCGCTGATGACGGACGGGCTGCGCGCGCCCAAGTGCGAGATCTTCCGGTGGCCGCTGACGGTGCCGTTCCATCACGTCACGCCGCGCGACCTGATGTTGATCCTGTCCAGCCACGTTCGAATTGATCATTAGCAGGGAGAGATTTCAGATGAAGATGAAGATCGTCCTGGCGCTGGTGCTGGCCTGTTCATTGGGCGGCTGCGCGGCGCTTCCCCTCGCCACCGGTCTCGCGGTCGCCGGCGTCGGCATCTCCGCCGGCGCGCTGGCCATCACCGCCTATCACAATTGCAAGGCCGACGGCGGATGCAAGGAAGTGCAATTGCCGAAGTAACCCGCTGTTTTCGATTTCAAACAAGGAGACGGAAAATGAATATCAACGTGACGATGCCGACCAAACATCAGGCGGCCGTGATCGCGTCGCATCTGGTGGTCGGCGCGGGCTCGGCGATCGCGGCGCTCTCGTTCTTCGGCGCGCTCGACGCCAGCCAGGTCAAGGAGGCGACGCAGGACGTCGACCACATCGCCGCCGACCTGAAGGATCTCTACGGCTCGATCGCCTCGCTGGCGACGCTGGCGATGATCGCCTACTCGGCGGTCAAGTCCGGTCCGTTCGCGAGCTTCTTCCGCTCGGCGGCCGCCATCGCCGGCAGCCCAAAGATGATCGACCAGGTGAAGCTCGCCAGCTTCGACCAGAAGGTCAATGTGGTGGCGATCACCGATCAGCTGCCGGAGGTCGCCGGCGTCGCCACGATCGACACCAGGAGCGGCCAGGCGCTGGCGACGGCGGTGCCGAGCAATACCGTGCAGGTCGGCAAGGTCGCGGCGGTGCTGCTCGCGATGTTCGTGGTCGGCATGATGGCGGCCGCACCGGCATCCGCGCAGCCTAAGGCGCACGCGGCCGCGCCGGCGGCTCCGACCAAGGCGTGCCCGCTGCCATGGGACCCGTTGGGGCTGTGCGGACTGTTGACCGGCAATATATCCGAAGACGTGCAGCGCGTGTCCAAGCGCATCGCCAAGATCAACAAGGACGATCTGACCTATGCCATCGCCAAGGCAAAGGGCGCCAACACCAACGGCAGCAAGGTCCGGCTGCAGTGCTTGACCGCGATCTCGGCGGCGGCCGATCAGGTCAGCGGTGACGGATTGAAGGACGCCGGCGGTAATCCGCTGGTACGTCCCGACCCCGCGCTGATCACCGATATCGAGGATATAGCGGAGCTGATCGACAATCTGTCGCCGCAGGGTGTGCTGCTGACGGCCTGCGCCGGCACGGCGCAAATGTTCAAGGTCACCGCGCTGCAGGCCGTCAATGGAATCGTGACGGGCGCGGCAGGACTCGCGGCCGCCTCGGCGGTCGGCCTTTAAGCCAATGACCGACGCTGCCGCCGTCGACGCTCGCGTCACCCGGCTCGAGTCCGAAATCAAATCCGGATTCAAGCGCATCGAGGACCTGCTGCGCCAGGAGATCAACGATCTCAAGACCGACCAGATCAATGACCTGCGCAAGCAGAACGAGCGCCTGAGCGACGACCAGCGCCGGCTCTGGGATCGTCTCACCGATATGGAGCGGCGTGAGAATCGCCGCACCGGCGATCATCTGGGCCAGAGCCGCGTGCTGGGCGCGATCGGGCATTTCCTGTCGGCGGCCGCCGGCGGGGCCATCACCTGGCTGGCGACCTGGCTGTCGAAGGGCGGCGGCACGCCGCCGCCGCATTACTGAAAACCGAAAGGCATTCATCATGTTGAAAACCGCATGCGCGGCGGCGTTGCTGTGCGCGCTCGCCATCCCCGCGTCGGCCGAATCCGGCCTGGCGTCCTGGTACGGCGCCGAGAGCGGCCGCCAGACCGCGAGCGGGCAGCGCTTTCACCCCGAGGGCGCGACCTGTGCGATGCGGACGCATCATTGGCGCTGGGTCACCGTCACCGTGCTGGCGACCGGGCGCAGCGCGCGCTGCTACGTCAATGATTTCGGTCCGGCGAGCTGGACCGGCCGCGTGATCGACGTCAGCCACGGCATCGCGCGCGAGCTCGGCTTTGTCGGTGCCGGCGTGGCGCGGGTGTCCGTGCAATGAGCGCCGAGAACCGCAGGCTGCTGCTGGCGATCGCCGCGATGCTGGCGATCGGCGGTTATCTCTACACGGTCAAGCTGGGCCACTCCCGGGATCTCGGGCAATGGGGGGCCATCAACAACGACCCCGCGATCCGCGAATGGTACCAGAATTTGAGGCAGCCGGATCAACCGGCCGCATCGTGCTGCGGCGAGGCCGACGCCTATTGGGCGGACGAGATTCACGTCAGGAACGGCAAGGTCTATGCCGTGATTACCGACGACAGGCCAGACGCGCCACGGATGCGTCCACATGTCCCGATCGGCACCGAGATCGAGGTGCCTGCGCAAAAATTCAAATGGGGAGCGGGCGACACCGACCCGACGCCACAGCGCAATCCGAGCGGCCATGGTGTGATCTTCCTGAGCCGCACCTGGTTCGTTTACTGCTACGTGGCGCCCGGCGGCGTCTGACGGCCTTCTCTTAAAAATTACCGGAGAAAATCAAATGAAGATCATCCGCAATCTGGCGGCGGCTTGCTGTGTCTGGGCTCTCGCGTCAGCGGCGCCGGCACTGGCGACCACGCAGTGGCCGACAACGACAGCCGGAGAGAGTTCGGTCGGTTCGGTGATGTTCGGTTGCGAAAACGGCAGCGGACAATGGGTGCCGGCAACGACCGCTGGACAATGTGGAGGATCTAGCGGGGGATCGTCGACCCCGTTCACGCCGAGCAACGTGTTCGGAACCCTGACTGCGACCGCGTCGCCCTCGGCATCTACCGCGCTGCCGACCAGTACCGGCACGGTTGAATTTGCCAACCTGACCTCGGCCTATGTGTCGTGCACGTTTGCGAGCGGGGCTGCCACCGGCGTCGTCAACAACGTCATCCTGCCGCCGATGAGCGTCAAGGATATCGGCGTCACTGGTTTCGACCACGTCTCCTGTATAGATCAGACCGGAAGCACAGGATCGAACCAGATCCTGATGGCGGGTGGTTCGGGCAACGGCACCGGATTTGGCGGCGGGTCGAGTGGCACTGGCGGCGGCGCCATCACAGCGGCGGTCGGATCTTATGCGGCCGGTGCGCTTTCCGCAGGGGCTTTCGCGACCGGCGCCGGCGTCGATGGCTGGGACCTGACGCAGGGAGCCAAGGCCGACGCCGCCTATGGCGGTTCGGGTTCGGCGTCCGTCATCGCCCTCCTCAAGGGCGTCTATGCCGCTCTCGGTACGCTCAACACGACGGCGGGTAATCCGCTGGCGACGCAGGCGATCTCGAACATTATCGGCGGTGTCGGTCTCAATGCGACGCCATCGCTGGTGAACGGCAACGGCGTGGTACCGACGCAGGGTGGTACGGCTTTAAGCGCGACCAACCCCGCGTTCGAAACGCAAATTCCAGGTACACTCGCGCTGGGGCAAACGTTTGTTTCCGGCACCGTCTCAGCTGCCATGACGGGAACATCGAGCACCCAGGTGGTGGCAGCGGTCGCGAGCAAGCGGCTCTACATCACCCGGGTGAAGTGCAACAATTCAAGCACGACCGTCAATACGCTGGTTCAAATTCAAGACGGCAGCGGCGGGACTGTACTCGACACATTGGTCGCTGCAGACAATTTCGGCGGCGAGCAGGGCACCAATGCGTACCCTCTGTTCTGGACCACGGCGGGCAATGGTCTCTATGCGCAGGACGTCACGACTGGAGCCAGCGTGATCTGCTCGGCATCCGGCTACTCGGGTTAATCACAATGAAAAATTATCTCCGATATGCCCTGATCGCGCTGGGGCTGCTGGTATCGTCGCAGGCGGGGGCGGCGACACGTTTCTGGAATCCATATTCCGTGACGGGAGCGGGCACCGGAACGACCAACGTAGGTCAGTGTAAGCTCACGATATCGCCTGCCATTGTCGGCGGCGGCCTCCTGGTCGGAACTTCGGTGACTGTTGTCGGCATCACCGGGGTGACGGGATGTAATGGTACGTTTTCGATCAGTGCTGTGGACGACACCACGCACATCGAACTGGCTGGATCGACATTTGGTGCGGGCACATTCGGCGGCCCGGCTTGCGCGTCGGGCGGATTATGGACTGCATCTAATACAGCCAGCTGGGCGGCGTCATCGACGGCTACGTGTGGTTCCGGGGGATCATCCGCTCCCGGCACGGCAGATACGGCTACGTTCGATGCCAATTCGCTGCTCGGAACCGTTGCTCTCGATTCCACGATGAACAATGCCACCATCGCAGCTTTAACGTTGGGTGCATATAATGGTGGCCTGAATTTCAACGGTCAAAACTTGAATATCTCATCCGTCGGCAACGGTCTTTTGGCCAACAGCACGGGCTCTCCTGTTATAACGTTGGGTTCCGGAACTCTCACTTTGAATGGTTCTACACCGTGGGATATGACGAACGCCAACGGGTCGTCCACGTTCAATTCGGGGACGATTGTCATAAATGCCAGCGGCTTTACTGGAAACTCCGCGAGTTTCGCCGGAGCGGGCAAGACTTACGGAACGGTGAAGTTCAACAGCAGAACCAATGCCACAGAAAACGCGATCACGGGATCAAATTCATTTGGCACGTTGATTTTCAATGGTCCCGGACGTTACACGCTGACTTCCGCCACGACGAATACAATCACGGGAGCGCTCACGATAACCGGGGCATCAAATGGTTTGGTCGAGCTGTCCGGCTCCAGTACGAACTCGACTTCGGTGGCAACGTTAGCCGTGACCGGAGCCACGCTTTCGGCCTCATGGGGAGCGTTCAAGCAGATCACGGTCACCGGTGGGCCCCTGTTGCCGACGAGCTCATTCGATCTCGGTGGTAACACCGGGATCACGGTGAGCGCGCCATCCAGCGGCGGGTCCCGGTGTATCGGATGCTGAACATGAAGAACATTGTTCGCCTCCTCGTTCTATCGCTGGTTTTGATCGGCGCGGGCCTCGGTTCCGTCAGCGCGAAGCCTTTCATCGGTGAACCCAAGCTGCCGTTCTCGGTCTCGGTGCTGCATCAGGCTGCGATGCACGGATCAATTCCGACTTACGCCAACACCTGCGGCATCCAGCCGGTCGGGCAGAACTGGTGCGTCGGGCTTGTGACGGGCTACACGGTTTTCACGCCTTCGGCGGGGACCAAAATAGTTCTGGTTTCGAGCAGTGCTCCGGGGAATTGCACAGCAGTTACCGCAGCATCGTTAGGCATTACGTCCAGCACCCAATTATCGTCCATTAGTAGTTGGGCTACCACTTCGTGCTCGACGTTGGGTGCAGCGCAAGCTCTCATGCGCAATAACCAGCCAGACTGGATGGTTCTCAAGCGCAGCGATACTTGGGCGGGAAGTCTTAACTCGACGTCAAATGACAATTGGGGAAAGTCGGGGCTTTCCAACAATGAACTGATGCTGGTGATTGCTGGTGGGACCGGAGCACGTCCGATAATAAGCCAGTCCACTTCTGACAATATATCTTGCTGGACAACAAATCAGCATAACGGCGAGTACATGGCTTTCGTCGGGCTCAACTGCGAAAGTGCAGTACATGATCCGGCTTCTCCGTTTTTTCAGGGAGCTACGCTCACGGCCGATACGGGCGTCGCCAATTGCGGGACAGCGAATGTCATCTGCAATATTAACGCAGGGGCGGGCATACCTTCGCAGATTTATACATCCGCAAGTTTTTCCATCATCGGAAACGGCATCAACAGTTTTTCCCCTCTTACATTGACTATAACCGGGGCAGTCACCGGAACGACCAACGTAGGCCAGTGCAAGCTGACTGTCAGCAGCACGACCGGCGTGGCGATCGGTCAGGCAGTGGCTGTGACTGGCATTGCTGGCGCAACTGGAACGGCGTGTAACGCCACGACGACGGTAAGCGCTGTTGACGATAGCACTCATCTTGAATTGGCTGGAACTACGTTTGCTGGAACATATTCAAGCGGTGGTTCCGTGGCTTTTACGATTGCCGCAGCTCAGACTTCAATTCTGATGAATGCGAACGCATCATTCACCGCGACCCAGATGAAGATCCAGATCCAGACGCGGAATGCAAATGCAGGCGTCTCGATGAACGGCACGACCAACACTTTAATTATCGAGGACGATAGATTCGATTATGGGGCTTTTGCCACCGTTGGCGGCGGCACTGTTGCGGGAGGCTATCCAATCGTAAACCAGTTTTTTAGGCGAAGCATATTTAACGGGTCAACTCAAAACACAGCCAATCTCTTCATACCTGCAAATTGTCTCTCGACATACAGCCCGACTTGCCCCAGCACCGGCCAGATCACGATAGAGGAAAATGCTTCGAACTTTGGCGCTTGGAATCCAAATGTATGGGCTTATTTTGCGACGTCGCTGGATCACACATGGTATCTGCACAACCCGCAGGCTCCGATCTATATTCACGGAAACTCGGTATTCAATAATGCGGCAGATGGCCAGTACCGTGACTGCGGCACGGCCATAAATAACTTGTTCTGGAAAAATTCAGGTGCGCTTGCAGCCAACCTTCAGGACAACCCCTGTTTCATTTCCTACAATGTAGTTGAGCAGGCAAACGACAACATTGTTGCTAACAGAACTGCAACCGCTGCCGCTACTTCCGGCACCGTTCTTTCGATAGACGGCGTTCTAGCGGCGGCTATCGGAAGCGCCAGTGGTAATGGTATTGTCAACCTTTCCAATCCCGGATCGATTCCGAACACAGCTTTTATAGCATCCGCAAGAGATGGATTTTCTGTAAACCTCAGCACGGCAATTACTGCTGGCATTCGCGGCAACGGTGTTCAGATTGGCGACAACATACAAATTTGGGCTGGAAACGGTTACGGCATACTGGCGAACATCTCTGGAATTTTTGTTGATAACGGTCCCGCGACCATCGGGGTCACCGGAGAATTTGCTACTGGCTCCATCGTCTCTTCCGTCTCGGCGGCCTTGCCAGCTATCGTGACGGAGCCAAGCATTGCCTCTGCAAGAAGTCAGGACGAGCCATTCCAGTTCAAACAAGCCCCCGCTGTAAATTATTCTGGCAGCGGCTACGGAGCTTCCGTCACCGGGACCCTCACATGGGCAGGCGCTGGTTGTTCGGTTAATCCGGTGTTGAATGCATCGACAAATTCGGCTGGCAACATCACAACGATCAACAGTATCACCACGGCTGGGACATGCTCCACGCAGCCGGGTGCGTCGATTGCTTCTTGGACTCCCAGCGCGGGTCTCAGCGTTGGAACCGGCGTTACCATCATTTATTCCACAGGGACACCCGGCGCGTTGCCCGCAGGGCTTTCGTTGAACACGTGGTATTGCGCCGATCCCGCTAATGGCAGCTCGACCGCCTATCCGGTCTACGCCGCCAACGGCAGCGGGCTTTGTGCGGGCGGGACCGACATCGATACCCATCTAGGAACAACCGGCTCTAACATTGCCCGAACCGGAAGCACTCTGTTCAAGTTCTCGATTGTCGAAAATTCAATGCCTGCGGTAAACATTCCATCGTATGTCACGGCGGACGCTACCTGCGCGGCAGGGACTAACGTGTTTGTTGGTGCGAGTTTCGCCTTTCCGCAAACGATCAGCGGGTCACAGGGCGGAACAACAGCAAAATTTATTTCGTCGGATAAAACAACGCTTGTGACATGCGATCCTTCTATTGCGGCAATCGGCGGGTCGGTGCCTGTTGGGGACGGCGGCCAGACATTCTTGTTTAATCTTCCTAACAATCCCAATACCCCAATTGCCCGGTTCGGCCCGAACAACCTGTTTATTAATCAAGGCAGCAACACTTCCGGATCTGGGTCTCCCGCCATTATCTGGGAAACCCAGACGAGCGGTAACAACGGCAGCGGCAACTATATTTATTATTGGAGCAAGACGAACGTTTCAAACAACACAAGTGATGTCGGATTTTCCGGAACCAATCTCCCGGCACTTGCAACATCGCAGGTGATGAATTGCGGCACCAAAACCGTCCCATGCTCGACGATTTATCCGAATGCCAACGTCGAAGCCTATGACGCCGCGAACAACGGCAGCGGTTTCAATGGCACAGTGACCTGTAACAGCCCATGCACATTCAATCCGGGTGCGGGTAGCAGCTATGATGGCGGCACACTCGTGATCAACAGCGGGACCGCTCCTGCGATCTTCGACTATGTATTTTGCACGGGCTGTGCGCAATTCATGCAGGTTGTGTCCGGCTCGGGCACGTCGTTCACGGTTTCCGCGCCTCCCGGTACGCTGTCAAATGTCGGCCCCGTTGCTATGACGAACGGCTCGGGCAATCACTACATTGCGCAAGCGATGACGCAGAACGCGCAATCCGGCTGGAACACGACATGGATCGCCGCTGCGGCTAACAACTACATGCGCAGCGGCCAGCCCGGAACTATTCCGTGCGGCAGTCCGACGGCATTCCTTCCAATCGTCCCGCCCGCGTGCCCACAGCAGAACTGGCTACTAGAACGAGACATCAATCCAGCTTCGAACGATAATAGTCCGGTGGGGCTGGCGAAGGCAGCTTGAATCTACCGCCGGATATCCAGCGCCTCATCGGAACCTCGAAATATCGAAACACAAAAATAGATACCGCGATCGTGACGGCAATAATTGCTGCGCCATAGCTCAGCGGTACCGGGCCTCCGAACAAGCGCGGCCAAACATTGTCGACAAAAACCGTCAGCATGAACGCATGCAGCATGTAGATGGCGTATGACGCGTTGCCCAGTTCGGCGTAGATCTTCCGGTTGAACAACGAATTGTTGCTCAGCGCAGCAAAAAAGACGGTCGTGACTAAAGCGGTGAGGATGAACAAGGTGTTCGCTTGAAAGATCATCAGCACAACCGAGAATACGAAGGCGCCGAAGCTCAACCATTCGCTACCGGCGACCCTCGCTTTCATTGGTATCCACGAAATCAGAACACCGATCGTGAAGGTGGGCAGCGCACGAAGTGGGTTGTCTAGGAGTGTCCACGGGTAGTCAGCGGTGAGAACGGTCCCGACGATTACAATGTCGGCAACTATCAAAGCCACGAGCGCAAGGAATCCGCATCGTCGATACAGTAAGATGATTGCCGGGAAGACCAGATACATCGACCATTCGACGCTGATTGACCATGAGGGGAAGTTATAGGGCAATGAGGCGTGCAGCGGCCATGACCTCATCAGCAGCACTTCTTGCAGGATCAGAAATAAGTTTGCCTTATCGGGGTGATGACCAAGGCCAAGCAGCCCAGGCACAAGAAATAAACTCAGCGTGAGGATGTGCAGCGGATATATTCGCGCGATGCGCCGCCGCAGGTATGTGAAGATGCCGTCACCGCCTGAAACGGATTCGGAATAGGTTAATCCGATCACGAAGCCTGACAAGATGAAAAAGAAATCGACGAAAAACGTGAAGTTGCCTACGGCGGCGCCAAATCCGTATGACGCGTCATATTTTGCAAAAATGCTGAAATGCAATACGGCGACGCCAGTCGCGGCGATAAACCGATAGAAATCCAAAGCACCGTAGTGACGGGGTGACATCCTCCCCACGCTACCCCACGTTGCCGCGGCCGCCTAGCCCGCCAGCCATGCCAATTCCGCCTGACTTCCCTGCGCAGAGGCGGACGGCGTGCCCGCGATCGCTGTCCCCCGATCGCGAATAGAAACCCGGCAGCTTCACGGCTGCAGCGAATATGCCGTCGAGACCGCCCTGACCAGAGCCGGCGACGCTCTGCGAGACAAACCCGATCCCGTCTGACTCGAGTCACGGAGAGATCAGACGGCGCGCGGCGATCGGTCGTCCCCCGATCGCAGCGATTAAGCCCGCGGCGTGAGAGCGCCGCGGGCTTTTTGTTTTCTCATCGCAGGATCCGATAGGCCTTCGGCCGCTTCCGGCGCGGCGCGGGTGGGGTTTCCGGTTTGCCGTGATGGATCGCCTGCAGCATCGCGATCCGCGCATGCATCAGGAAGTCGCGCCCCTCCGCGGTCTTGATCAGGATTTCGCCGGCGGTCTGCCAGTGCCTCAGCTTTTGTTCGGCCTTCGGCAGCTTCATAATGTAGCCGGCGGCGTCCTCGAGCGTGACCAGGTCTCGGCCGCGCGGCAGCACGATCGGATCGTCGAAGCGCGCGGACCAGGGCATCCGCTCACCCGATGCTGTGGTGCTGCCGATGCAGCGTCGTTCGGTCGCCGGTCAGCTTCTCGACATAGTCGTCGATCGCCGAGATCAGGTCGTCGGGGGGAACGTCGGACCGTCGCTCGAAGATCAGGTAACGCCGCAAGCGGCCTAGCGGTTCGAGGTCGGCCGCGACGGCCGCCTCTCGCGCCAGATCGAGGCGCCGGCGTTCCTTTTCCTGGGCATAGGCCTTGGCGGCGGCGCGGTTTTCGGTTTTGGTCATCCGGCCATTCTAGCAGCCGGCCGGCACCCGCAGGGAGTCCCGTCATTGCATCCAGCCGCCGCGCGGGAACAGCCACCGCAGGATCAGCCAGGCGGCGAACCAGATCACGGCGGCCGCGCCGATTGCCGCGAGGATGATCATGATCCAGCTCATCGGAGGCACCCGCGGTTAGCGGGAACGGCAGGTGAACAAATTCCCCGGATATTCCCCGTCTCGATGCGTGCTGTTTCCGGCTTGTTCCGTATCGAAGCGTCAGTTTGCGTATTCAGCCGGACTGCTAAATCCCCTTGATTCATAGGGTTTTTCAGCGAAACGGCGCTCCCCAAAAAGTTGCGGCCAGCTCTTGGGGGAGAGCTGGCCGCGCGCGATCCGGTCTGGGACGGGGAGGGGTGGGGATGTGACCGGGTCGCGGGTCCGTATTTCCTTGTCTGCTCAGTGATCGCGGGCGCTGGCGGTGGCGAGTGCGGGGCGGCTGTCGCCCAGCGAGACCCAGACATTCTGGTCGCTCTGCGACTGACGCTTGACGAAGCGATAGCCGGTCTCGGTCCAGGCCACGACGTTTTCGTTCTGGTTGTCGAGGATGAACTCGCCCTTGTCGGTCTTCACGGTCAGCACCGCATGGCCTTCGCCCTTCTTGTCGCGCACCACCGTGATCAGCAGCGCCTCGCGCGGCCAGCCGGCGTCGATCAGCATCTTGCGCTTCAACAGCACGTAGTCCTCACAGTCGCCGTAGCCGTCCGTCGGCAACGACCATCTCTCGACCACGCCCCAATGATCCATATCGGTCATCGGCTTGACGGCTTCGTTGACCCAGCGGTTGACCCGCAACAAGTCCCGCCACGCCGTCTGCGACATCACGATATCGCGGGGCTGCGACACGCCGCCGGCGCATTCGCCGGGATTGTCGGCGCAGAATTCAACCCAGCCGATCGGCGAGCGCGTGGTATCGCCAAGGCTCGCATAAAGGACTCGTTCGTCTCCGGCGCTTGCCGGCGCATTGAACCCCAACAGGATGGCGGCAATCGCCAATCCCTTTCCCCTGATCCCAAACATTGTGGCCCCCGTTTCTTGTTGGGACCATGTTTCGCACAAAGGTTTTGCACCGCTGCTAAGTAAGACAAGTACATTTGAAACGAATACAGGTAAAATATGCGGATAAATCGATCTATACTTGAATCAAATTCAATTAAAATCTGACATGACTGCAATTGATTCAAATTTTAAGGATTAATACGCTGCGATGCGTCAGGTCAGCGGTTTGCGACGACAAAAGCTGGCCGCGTTAACCCGTTGCGGCTTTCGCTAAACCGCTGAAGGCGGCCTCCGGCCACGCGGGATACCGCCTGCAGACGTCAGGAAATGGGGAATGGAAGCGCGCGCCGCTTTACCGCGCGGTAACGCTGTCTTCGAGCGTTTCGGCGAGTTGCTCGTGAACGAACTCAAGCGCAAAGCCCTCTTCGAGGTTTCGCACCACCCGGGACTGCACCTTGCCAAGCAAGACCAGGGATTTCATCGGCGGCCGGTTTTCCGCGGCAATGGCGGCGCCGGACAGCGACATGTCGATAATTCGGCAGGTCATCTTGCTGCCGTCCTCAAGGGTGAGCAGCGCAATCGGGTTACGTGGGATGATACGGTCGTGGCGGCGGTCTTCCGGCAGATTGAGGATGTCGCGGTTGGCGAGCCAGGTCAGCTGCGCGGCGAGCTTGTCGCGCTTGCGGGCGGTCGCACCCACGCTCATGGCAAAGCCGTTGTCGATAATGCGAGTGATTTTACCCTCAACCCGGCCGATGTGGTCGAGATAGGCAATTACCCGATCGCCGACATTGCCGATGCCGGGCGCCAGCAAGGCCAACCCGCCGGGCGACATATTGATAATCTGGCATGGGAATTCGCGCCGGTCCGGCAGCATGTAGCGGCCAAGCAGATGAACTTTCACCCGCTGAAAGCGCCGGCGCTCTTCGGCTGCCGGAAGGATCGTTTTTCTGTGCGCCAACGCCATCTTCGCCACCCGACAACCGCCTCCCGGAGTCGTGTGACCCTACGGCCAGCACGGTTAACGAGTGGTTAGCAATGGTTGTGCCAACGACAGATTACGCCTCCTTCAGCGTTTTCCGAACAGGGCATCGGCCGCGCGGCTGCCGACGCGATGGCCATGAAGACGGTGGAATCGACCATCGTGCCGCGGGCCTGAACAGGAATGAAGCAAAGGCGCCGGCAGGCTCGCAGGATATCGGCTTCCAGGCCCGAAGCAGTATGTCGATCGAACAACGCTGTCGCGCGAATCTTCATTTTTGGAATTTCGAATTGACAGTTGGGCCAACTGCGGTGAATATTTTTAAAGGGTAGATACGACCCGCTGCTTGCGCCCTTCCGGGTACGGTGAATGTATCGAGCCGCTCCAGGCCTCCTTTGCCCGAGCGAACCAGTCAGCAACGCAAGCCCCTGACAGTCCCGTTCGCCAATGCAGAGGATCTCCCATGCGCGATTTCCGCGATGCCAAGACTCGCGATGTTAAGGCTATGGCACACACCTTGCGCGAAGCTCTCAAGTCAAAATCGGTTTCCCTCACTCATAGCGAGAGTCTCGAACTGATCGCCAAGACGCTGGGCTTTCACGACTGGAACGTGTTAGCCGCGAGAATTCAGGCCAGCCAGCCGGTGGTCATCGGGACCGGGACATCGGCGCCTGCGGCCGCGCTACCCGTCGTGTCAGCCGGGGCGGACGTCCCGATTGTTCCCATTCGGGATATCGTGCTGTTTCCACAGATGATCATGCCGATCTTCGTGGGGCGGTACAAAACCCGCAGCGCCGTGGATTGCGCCATCGCAAGAAATTGCCCGGTTCTCGTGGTCGCCCAAAAGCGACCCGCCGATGATGATCCCGCCTTGGATGCTCTCTATCCGGTGGGTCTCACGGCGAGCGTGATCAATCGCCAGACGCAAGCGGACGGAATCCTCAAGGTCTTTGTGTCCGGTCTTCAGCGCGCGGCCATCGTTCGCGTGATCCATGACGAATTCCTGACGGCCGAGGTCGAACCGATAGAAGAGGCGCGGGCACAGTCGGCAGAAGCTGCCACGCTATCGAGCGCCGTTCTCGACGCCTATCAGCGCTATGCCAACGTCGATTTCTCCTCGCTACCACCGGTGCCTCGGACCCGCGTTGGCTTGCCTTCAATCGGGAATCCCGGCCTGTTGGCCGATACGGTCGCGCCGTTGCTGCCGATCGGCATCAACAAGAAGCAGCAACTATTGGAAACCAGCGACGTCGTCATCCGGCTCGAAATGATCCTTGATCTGATGAAGGCGGCTCGGCCCAAGACTTAGTTGCGCGCGTCTTGCAAGGACGCGTCCTAGCGCAGGCCTTCATAGACCATGAAGCCGCGCGCGATTGCCAGTTTGCGCAACGCGCGCGGAATGAAACGCTGCGGCGGGTGGCCGAGATAGCGCCACGATGTCAGCTTGAAATTGCTGAGCAGGCGGTTTCTGTCGCCGAATGGAGCCAGCAGTCCGGTCAGGCTGATCGGGGTGTGGGCGCGGGTGTTGAACGGCAGCAGCAGCAATTCCAGATGCGCCGCTGAGCCATCTTGCGACGTCGCGGTGATGCCGGCGACGGCGGCCAGCATTTCCTCGGCGACGACAGCGATGATGTCCTCGATTTCGCGGCGGCCATCGAGTGCGAACAGCGCGGAGAAGCTCCGATCCTTCAGATCGCAGCCGATCAGGGCGCAGACCCGGGTACCGGCGACGCGAAACGGATAGCCGGCGGCCGCGTCACAGGACAGCACGAAGATATCGCCAAGCAGTTCCCGCACCGCGCCGGGCTCGATCTCGCTGCGGTCCGGTGCCCGCGCACCGCCGCGCTTTTCGTCCCAGTATGCGAAGAACTCGCGGCTTGACGGATGTTTCATTTACGCAACCTTGTCCCCGCGTCGGGTTCGGCGGGACACATCTGTCCCGCTTTCACGCCCGCACATTCCCTTGTTTGTTTTGCAAGACGGGCTCTGCAGCGTCTATGCCGCTGGCGTGTTTCCGGGCGGTTGGCGGAGTCTTTGCGCCGTTAACGTTAAATTAACTATGCGGTTGGCGATCGGCGCGGGGCTGCTAGTGTCCGCGCATTGCAGCCCTCGCCGGTTATTCTCCAGCGGCCGGCGAGGTTGTTACACAGGTGGCGTCAAACAGGTTTGGTCGTCGCGCGGGGAGGGGTGGGGATGTCGCCCGGTTTCCTTTGCGCGCAAGGTCAACGTCGATCGGGGAGGGCTTCTCAGGCCCTCCCTTTTTCGTTGACGCAGGGGATACGGATTCCGTTGTTTCCGGCTTTTTATGTGGCTGCGGCAATGGCTGCGCTTGCGCTGCAGCGCCAAGCCGCCTATTTGGGCCAATCGCCCGCGTGAGCCCCGCCTGAGGTCTTCGACCCCTTGGAATCTCAACCAGAATCTCCGCCAGAATTGCCGCCGGAAGCCCCGCGCGAGCCGATTCTGACGCTGCCGGGGGCCTTGACGGCCTATATTGCGCTGCTTGCGGTGATCCACGCCGTGCGAATGCTGTTGCCGTTCGATATCGACGACATCGTCATCCAGATGTTCGGCTTCATTCCGAGACGTTACGATTCGACGCTGCTGGCGATGCCGTTTCCCGGCGGCGCCGGCGCCAAGGTCTGGACCTTCGTGACCTATTCGCTGCTGCACGCCAATCTCAGCCATATCGGATTCAACGTGCTGTGGCTGTTGCCGTTCGGCAGCGCGCTGGCGCGCCGTTTTGGCGCGTTCAGGTTTTTCGCATTCATGGCGGTGACGGCCGTGGCCGGCGCGCTGGCGCATCTGGTCACCCATGAACACGCGGTCGCGCCGATGATCGGCGCTTCGGCGTCGGTGTCCGGCACGATGGCGGCCGCGATCCGCTTTGCGTTCGTGCAGGGCAGCTTCCTCTCCTTCAGCCGCGGCGACGCCGATGCCGCGGCCAGGGTACCGGCGCTATCGCTGCTGCGTGCATTGCGCAATGCACGCGTGCTCGGTTTTCTTGCCGTATGGTTCGGCGTCAACATCATTTTCGGCGTCGGATCGATCGCGATCGGCGCAGATGCCGGCAGCGTCGCCTGGCAAGCGCATATCGGCGGATTTTTCGCAGGGCTGGTGCTGTTTTCGCTGTTCGATCCGGTGCCGCGCGGTGCCGCCAATGCTGCGGGTGCGTCGTCGCAGGACGTGTCGAATCGCGGCTGATCGTCGCTTGCGGCGCAAGCCGATTTCATCCATCATCCAAAGCGCGATGAGGCAATCCATAAGCCCGTGAGCCTGCCTGGATAGCCGTGCTTGCCGAAGGCGCCTGCAACGAAATAGGCGCTGCGCTGTTGATTGAAGACTCAAGGGAACAGAGATCGCGCCTGTTTCATGGCGCGATCGACTTCAGGGAGGCGACAATGACGGTACGTGCAATTCTCGATTCCAAAGGTCGTCAGATCCAGAGCGTCGAGCCCGACGCAAAGCTGTCGGCTGCGATCAAGATTTTGGCGGAGCGGAAAATCGGCGCCGTGCTGGCGATAAGTAATGGCCGCATCGAGGGCATTCTGTCCGAGCGCGATATCGTGCGCGTGCTCGGTGAACGTGGCGCCGCCGTGCTCGACGAAGCCGTCAGCGCGGTGATGACGCGCAAGGTCATCAGCTGCAAGCAGTCCGACACCGTCAGCGCGATCATGGAAATGATGACGCTGGGCAAATTCAGGCACTTGCCGGTGGTCGAGGACGGCAAGGTTGTCGGCCTGATTTCCATCGGCGACATCGTCAAGTGGCGGGTCAGGGAATACGAAACCGAACAGGAAGCGCTGCGCGACTATATCAAGACCGCCTGATCTGGCGGATCAGGCGCCGGGCGCGAGAATGTGGATCGCTTCCTGGATCGACTCGATGGCACGCTCGGCGGCGCGCTCGCCATGGGCGATCAGATCGTCGGCGCGATGGAAATCGAACCAGCCGATTTGACCGACGCGGGGCGAGATCAACAGGTCGGGCGGATCGCCGGCAAGGCGGGCGCGAGTGATGCGGTCCTGCATGATGTTGAAGGCATCGACCATGACGGTGGAGATGCCCGGCCGTCCGCCGCCGCCGAAGAACTCGCGCTTCAGGGTGCGCTCCGGAGAAAACAACCTGCCGAAGCCGCGCTTCGGCGGCGCGACGGGCTCGATCAAGGCTTCCGGCCCGTCGGCCACTTTGACCTCGGCCGACGGACCGTGGGCATAGATCGTCGTAGAGTGGTTGAACACATCGCTCGAAAGATTGGCGGCGATGACGATTTCCGCGCCAAAGGCCCGCGCCGCCGACACCGGCACCGGATTCACCAGCGCGCCGTCGACCAGCCAGCGGTCGCCCACCAGCACCGGAGCGAATATCCCGGGCAGCGCGTAGGAGGCGCGCATCGCATCGACCATGCGGCCATGGGTCAGCCAGATCTCGTGGCCGGTGCGGGATTCGGTTGCCACGGTTGCAAATTTCAGCGGCAGGTCCTCGATCAGCGTCTGGCCGATGGCCGCTTCGAGCCGCGCGGCGAGCTTGTCGCCGCCGATCAGGCCGGATCCGTTGAGCCGGATATCGAGATAGCCGAGGATATTTCGCGGCTGCAGGCTGCGCGCCCATTCCTCAAGGGTATCGAGATGACCGGCCGCATAGGCGCCGCCAACGACCGCGCCGATCGACGTGCCGACCACGATATTGGGGACGATACCGTGGGCGATCAACGTCCTGACGATGCCGATATGGGCAAATCCCCGCGCCGCGCCCCCGCCCAGCGCCAGTCCGATCACCGGCCGCCTGATGCTGCCGAGTCCCACCTTGTCGCGGCTATCGGAGCCGTTTTGGCCGCGCTTGAGTAGATTTTCCAGCACCAAATTTCTCCCTGGAGGACGAGCCTATTCGTCCCGATTTGACCTAGCCAAAACGTACCACAAGCATGGTTTATGCCGCGCTCCGCAAGGGACTAGGCACCGATTGTGACTGGACCGCGACCCCCGGAGCAACATCGGGGCTTTTACCGGCTCCGCGGCCCGCTTGGTCAAGCCGGTCCGCAGGCTTGAATTTGCCGCGTTTTCGGTGAAAAGCATGGCGCATGACTTTCGGGGGTAACGGCATCGATGGATATGGGCGGGGCAGGCGCCTGATCTGGCGCTTGGTCTCGGCATTTGCGCTCGTGGCGGTGCTGGTCCCGGGGATTCCAGCCCCCGTCTCGGCTCAGCTGTTCACCGATCGCCCGCCGCCGGTGCCGCCGGCCTCGGTCCCGGAACCAACCGGGGGAGCGATGAGTCTCGCCCCGCCCTCCGGTCCGGCATCGGCCCCCAGCCTGCCCGCGCCGTTGACGCAACCGTCGATTGCCGCGATACCGCCGGTAATCGCAACTCCGGGCACGTCGACGGCCGGCCAGGCCGTTTTGTCGCTGACGGCGCGCTACGGCAAGGACCTGCCCGTCATCAACAGCGGGCTGGTGTGGCGGGTGTTTTCGGACCGGCCGGACGAGACCGGCACGTTCAAATTGATCCGCGAGGAACGCGGCGCGACGCCCAACATCGTGCTGCCGCCGGGCAGCTATGTTGTCCACGTCGCGCTCGGTCTGGTCAGCGCGGTGCGGCCGGTGACCCTGAAGTCGGAGACCGCCCGCGAATCCTTCCTGCTTCCGGCGGGTGG